>Ga0073936_10000674_pt1 | contig 53521 bp, 33 predicted proteins | sample AliMusrvi5mmetaG_FD_87041 | JGI IMG/M metagenome (GOLD analysis project Ga0073936, IMG submission 87041) | Freshwater lake bacterial and archeal communities from Alinen Mustajarvi, Finland, to study Microbial Dark Matter (Phase II) - Alinen... | ecosystem: Environmental > Aquatic > Freshwater >...
GGTATTGACATGTATTCTGAAACCCTTACCTGTCGCTTGTCTCCGAAGAAATCAAGTGAATACGGTATACTCCACAAATAAACAACAATCCAATAACGGGATCATTGAAAAACACTGCATCAACAATCTCCAGGCAAACTGTGATATATACGGCGGCTTGTACGAATGGGGCGAGATGGTCCAGTACCTGAATGGCGCATCTAATTACACCTCCTGGAACCCGGCGCCAACGGGTCTGGTCCAGGGCATTTGCCCGCCGGGATGGCACATCCCGGGAAGCGCGGAATGGAATGCGCTCACCGACTACATTGGCGGATCAACTTTTGCCGGCGGTAAAATGAAAGAGATCGGTACCACGCACTGGGCCACGCCCAATGCCGGCGCCACAAACTCAAGCGCATTCACAGGATTACCAGGCGGATACTGGGACGACCTTTGATAAACTTTTACAATTTCCACCACTTCTTCAGTCATTCCCTGTAAGGAAGCAGGTGGATTGTATCTACCGCTGTAATGGATACTTAAACCCGAGACTCAATATTAATTCAAAACTGGCTAGGAATTAAACAATCGGTTCTCTGAATGACAGCAAACAATTCTGTAGTGTACAAACCCGGACTCTGAAGAGCGGAATCTTTATGGCTTTCCAAAATGCGATTCGCGAATTACCAGGAAAATTTCCCTGAACTAATCGAACAGAATGGACACGGGTGTAGCCAGAAATTCTTCTATCGGGAGCCCTTCCCTGCCGGCAAGCAGGATCTTTGCCGGATTGAAACGCTGGTTAAAAGCGGAAATGCCTGTAGATTGTTTATTCCGTCCGCTATTTACTTCTATCCCAATTGTTTTGTTTCCCTTTTGCAAAACGAAATCAACTTCGTGGTTGCCCTCCCTCCAAAATTCAATGAAGGCTTTATGATCCGGCTGAGACTTGTCCGGGAAAACGGTTTTTCCAATCCTGCTGATTTTTTCCTAATTTTACTTCTGTTAAAGGATAGAACAATTTTATTCACGGGAGGATGCTGATTATGTTCGGAATCCTGAAATATGTCGCAATAACCTGCCTCTTTTTCCTGTGGCTGCAACTCATCCCCGCACAGGTAGCAAACCCCGACATGGTGTTTGTCCGGGGAGGAAAATTCAAAATGGGATCGATTTACGGAGGTTCGGATGAGAAGCCGGTTCACGGGGTGGTGCTTGATGATTTCTATATTGGCAGATTTGAAGTGTCCCAGCGAGAGTGGCGGCTGATCATGGAGGGGGATACCAGCAAATGTTATTTTGAGGGATGCGACAGTTGCCCGGTTGAACGGGTGAGTTGGTTCAATGTGCAGGAATATATCGGGAAACTGAACGAAAAAACCGGGATGAACTACAGGCTGCCTACAGAGGCTGAATGGGAGTTTGCCGCCCGGGGAGGTTTGCTTTCAAAGGGATTCAGATACAGCGGGAGCAATGCCGACACTAACGTGGCTTGGAGAGTAGGAAATTCGGATTCGAAAACGCATCCGGCCGGCCGGAAAAAACCCAATGAACTGGGGATATATGACATGACAGGCAACGTATTCGAGTGGTGCGCAGACTGGTACTCCCCGACATGGTACCAGGTTTCACCCATAAAGAACCCGGCAGGCCCGGAGGAGGGTGTTTTCCGGATCATCCGGGGAGGAAGCTGGTTTTACGATCGGGCCGGCCTCCTGACAACCGACCGGGAAAAGGCAAATCCTTCCTTCCGGTATGGCTATGTGGGATTCCGGTTGGTCCGACCTGCGGTGGACAAAAATCAGCCTTTCGTAATCCATGAAAAAAATGCCCGCGATTCAGCTGAAGCAAAGAAAAAGGCTTTTTATAAAAAGTTTATTGGTCATTAGTTTCATTCAACAGCAATTGAGAGAATTGCAATTGCATTGTCGGCGATAAGTCTCTTTTTCTTATAGTTGAAATGCGTTCAATTTTTGAGTATATTTGAATGTATAATTTTTGCACACCCGGATCATCATGAAAATCAGTGCAATTTATATTTGTCTGATTTGTATAGTCCTTCCAACGATTTCGTTTGGACAGGTTCAGAAATTTCATGGAACCATCCTCAATGCAGAGAACGGAATTCCTGTTGAAAATGTCAACCTGATGATCAGGAACTCAAAATCAGGTACCGCAACAGACAGTCGTGGGAAATTTGAAATTATCGTTGCACATCTGCCCGTTTTCATTGACATCACCTGCGTAGGGTACAAACCGCTTACAATCGAAGTGGGAGAGATCCTGAAAAAGCCGGTTGAGTTAAGGATAAATCCGCAGGTCAGCCAGCTTGAAAGTGTGACAATCTCTGAGCTTAAAGCAACCGCTGTATATAAGGATCCTGATTATTCGGTGCTTGATTATGAAATCATGGATGGCAATTTACTTCTGCTGGTGTTCCGTTACCAGCTGAAACGTTCAACCATGCTTTTGTTAAATCCCGATGGAGATACCCTTGCCCAGGTTCCCCTGCCTGAACTGCCCCCCGACAAGCTTTTTAAGGATGCCTTTGGCAATGCTCATTATTTTTCAAAAAAGGGTAATGCATTCCAATGTCATTACGATTTATCGCTTAACCGGCTCTCCTTCCCGTTCAGCACTACTGTTGATTCCATTCAGCTCATGCTGGGCCATTTTTCTTTTAACATCAATAACCGCCTTTATTTCCAGGATGATTTTTCCAACGGATTGAGAACAAACATTGGCTATTATGATATGGAGCATGGGCTGAAGTACCTTCAGACGGTGAGACATGATAAGGCGGAATCCGATTATTACCGGGATAAATATTTCTTTTCGGGTCCGTCAAGGGCCGGTGATACTGTTTTTCGTGATTATGATGAGCGCGCGTATGATTTTTTTACCCGGACAAAGAACAGGACCATGATGGTAAAAACAGGAAATGAGAGGATCGCGGTTTTCAATTTTGCCGGTGATGTCATTGAAATTGTAGATGCTGACTGGAACCTGGTAAAAGAGGTGCCGATCTCTTTTCACAAGGATCGTGAATATGCATTTATTGCTGCTCTTGCCAATTCATTCTTCCCGGATGATGCCTGGAAATGGAGTGGGAAAATATTGAAAGATGAAGTCTCGGGAGAGGTATATACCAGTTATAAAAGACATGGCGGGGTACGCCTTTGTAAAATAGATATCGAATCGGGCTCCCTGGCCGGTGAATATGTTATTCCGTTTACATTCCCTGAAAAGATCCAAATCTCCCGGGGGCAGGCCTTTTTCCTGTATAAAGAGGGCGGCCAGGAACAGAAATGGAAATTATATAAAATGAAATTGTCAGAACAGCATTGAGAAACACTATCCAGTGGTTAATCAGAGCATTAACATGGATTAAGGAGGCTTTTTATCGCATTTGTGTATTCCCCGATGATCTCGCGGACAATATCCCCGGCAGGTTTTATCCGGTCAACCAAGGCAGCCACCTGCCCTATCTCAAGTTCGCCCTCATCGGTGTCACCCTCAAACATGCCGAGTTTTGCCCGGCCTTTGCCAAGCAGTTCTTTCAGAATCTCCGTAGAAGCGCCCGAATTTTCCAGTTGCTGAACCTGCCGGGAGAAACTGTTCAGCATAAGACGCACCGGCATTACCTTTTTGAGCAAGAGCAACGTGCCGCCATCACCCGCTTCGATCACTCTTTGCTTGAAGGCGGGGTGTGCCGACGATTCTTCCGCAGCGACAAAGCGGGTGCCAATCTGCACCCCGTCGGCGCCGAGGACCATCGCGGCAAGCATGCCACGGCCCGTTGCAATGCCTCCGGCGGCGATCAGCGGCAATGATGTTGCCTTTCGGATCAAAGGAACCAGGGCAAAGGTGGTGGTCTCTTCCTTTCCATTGTGCCCCCCGGCTTCAAAACCTTCGGCAACAATGGCATCCACACCCGATTGTTCGCATTTCAGCGCTGATTTTACATTGGCGATCACATGAACCACAACAATGCCGTGTTTTTTCAGCAATGGTGTCCATGTGGCCGGATTCCCGGCTGAAGTGACAACGATCTTTACCCCTTCATTGATGATGATCTCAAACTGTTTTTCAACCTGCGAAAAGAGCAGGGGAACATTTACGCCGAAAGGCTTACTGGTTGCGGTCTTGCATTTCCTGATCTGCTCTTCGAGTATTCCGGGCGGCATCGACCCGGCGCCAAGCAACCCAAGTCCCCCTGCATTGCTCACCGCAGAGGCAAGCCTCCAGCCACTGCACCAGACCATGCCGGCCTGGATGAGGGGGAAATCGATGTTAAAAAGGGTTGTAATACGGGTAGACACAAGAAGAGCGGGCTGGTTTAAAAATGCAAAATGCAGAATGCAAAGTCAAATGTCAAAATTTTTGAGCATGGTCAGCTATCTCCTGTATTTTGCATTTTGACTTTGCATCCTGCATTTTGACTTTGAATTATTTTCCCAGTTTATAAACAATCGACACCAGCGATTTATCGTCACCTCCCATGTTCACCGTCAGCCCGTAAGGACGATCGGCAGGAATGGTGACCTGTGCATCTCCGGCCCTGCCGGTGAGCTGCTCCAGGATCGTCACAGCCTGGTGAACACCGGTGCCTCCCGTGGGATGGCCCCAGCCGATCAGGCCTCCCGTCGTGTTGACAGGTACACGCCCGTTGCGGGCGGTATTTCCTTCGAGGATATAATCGGCTCCCTTCCCTTTTTCGGCAAACCCGATCGCTTCCATGCAGAGCAACCCGGCAATGGAGAAGCAGTCGTGGATCTCGGCGGTACCGACCTGGTCGCGGGTAATCCCGGCGGAGGCCAAAGCCATTTTTACAGCCTGTTTCGTCGTACTTAATTCGGTGGGATCATCGGGTAGCCTGGTGATGTCCTCTTCCATCTGCCCCCATCCAACCACTTCGATGGCCTCGCTGGCGGGAATCCCGCAGCGTTTCAATCCTTCTTCTGAAACAACTGCAATGGCCGATGCTCCATCGGAAACTTTGGAACAATCAAATATATTCAGGTGGTCAACAAATGATTTGCCGTTGGGTTCCATCATGGCAAGGGCTTCAAGGTCATCTACGCTATTCTGATGCTCCTGGGCCGTGGGGCAAAGCCGTGCATTCTCGATGGCATTGCGGAACCAGCGTGCCAGGGCCTGGCGGGTTTTTTCGCGGCCATACTTTTCAAAATAGGAGCCGGCACGGTCGCTGAACTGGCCGGGGAAAAAATAGGCATGTCCGTTTTTGCGGTTCTTGAACCAACCCGCACCGGCAAGATAGTCGGCGCAATAGATGGCCTTGACGGTATTCTGAACCTCAACGCCTATCACCAGCACCACTTCGGCTGTTTCTGCCAGTACGCTTTTAATGCCGCTCATCAGCGCCAGTCCCCCTGAGGCACAGGCGCCCTCGACCCGGATGGCCGGTTTGTATCGCAAACCTTCATCCACGTAAGGGAAAAAAGCAGCCAGGTTTGCCTGCCGGTTAAATCGCGATGCCATGAAGTTGCCGATCACGCATTCGTCGACCTGCTTCGCACCCCCGATCTGTGCCAGGGTTCCCTGCCCGGCCTCCCTGATATACTCCTCCAGTCCCGGACGTTCCTTTTTCGGGTTGAACTCCTTGCGGCCGGTTCCCATCGAAATGGTATTGTATCCGGCGACCATATATACTTTTCTTCTCATAAGACTTGTTTTTTTGTCTGCTTCATGCCTCGATTCATTGACGAAAGGGCAGGGGAGAGACTATCCTAAATAATTGTTGATAGGGCCGTATGCGTGGAAGAAACCTGTGAGCAGGACGGTGTTTACATCGTTCTCGCTCATGGCTACCCCTGAATTGACCAATTGCCTGCCAATTGCAGCGGACTGGATGACATAGGCCCTGGCCAGAACCGCCCCCAAACTGGTCGCAACTTTCAACTGGTTGAAATAACCGGTCAAAACCTGGTCTTTGGACTTGCTGCCAACCACTGATTTCCATGGAGGGGCAACCGGCATCGGGCCAAGTTTTTCATCGACCGTTGGTTGAATTTCACTGATGGCCACGTACGCTTTTGTCGCGGGATTGAAAATGGCAACCGGCCGTCCTTTCTCATATTTCAGGGCGCCATCCTTCTGAGACCCGTCGGAGAATTGCCCGCCTTTGACTCCGAGTGCGAGAAGCCTGTCGAGAAGCGGGCAGTGCAGCGTCTCTTCCTTCAGATGATGGTCCATCACGGAGAGGATGAAGCTGCATACATCCACCCCAACATAATCGATAAGCTGGAAAATCCCCATCGGACGCACCAGGTAGTCCTGGCTGATCTTGTTCATGGCATAAACGCCCTCCACGTAGGAGAAATCGCTGCCAAGTTTCTCCACTTCGGCAGCGGCATAAAGAATGTCGCGCATAAAATGGCCGTTGCCGATAAACCCGGCGACGTCGTGCGAGGGAACCACAACCTTTCTCAGGTTTTTCGCATATTGCTGCGCAAATGCCTCCAATTCGGGCAGGGTATGTTTGGCCCTGATGATCTCGACCAGCTTCTGGACGGCAGGCGGATTGTAGAAATGGAACCCGATGATGCGGCCTTTCAACCCGGCACCTTCATCCAGCCGGGTAATCGGGATGGAGGAGGTGTTGGTGAAAAACCAGGGTTCATGCGGATTGTTGTCGGAGATTTTTGAAAAGAGGTTGGTTTTTATCTCCAGCTCCTCCTTGATGGCTTCGAATACTAAGTGTGAGTCATAGGCAGACTCCAGCCGTGTGGATGTTCTGACGAGGCTGATCACATCGAAAATATACTGACCGATGATCTCGTCGTTGTCGATCAGGTCGGCACGGCCGGCATATACCTTTCGCAAGGCAACCACCTTTTTCTCCGCCAGTTTCAGCACCTGTGCTTTCAGGTATTTAATTACCCCGGCGAGGGCTTCATCGGAAACATCAATGGCATTCAGTACAAAAGCTTTGCCCTTATTTTCCGGTTTGAGGCTGATATCAGCCATCTCCACGGCGGTGAGCAGCAGGATCCCGCTTCCCATCTTTCCGGCGGCACCCAGCACCGAAACATGCTGCAATCTCTCTTCGTAGGACATTTTATATAATTTTGGGTTCTTATTTGTTTTTACCAGTTGGGCTTGCGTTTTTCAAGGAACGCTTTCATCCCTTCTTTTGTTGCTTCATTGCTGAATTGTTTGCCAAATTCGACTGCTTCCAGTTCAGAGGCCTCCCGGAAACCCATGGAGATTCCGTCACGGATCACTCTTTTTGAGACGGGAACGGCAAGAGAACCGTTTCCGGCTATTTTTGAGGCCAGCTTCATCACCTCCTCCATCAGCATCTCCGGTTCGGTCACTTTTTGAACAAGCCCGATGCGCAGGGCGTCGTCGGCAGTGATGGTTTCGGCGGTAAGGATCAGGTATAAAGCGTTCCCCAGGCCGGTAAGTCTCGATAAACGCTGGGTCGCCGCATATCCCGGGATCATACCGAGGTTCATTTCCGGCTGACCGAATTTGGCAAGTTTGCTGGCGATCCGGAAATCGCAGGCCATCGCCAGTTCGCACCCGCCACCGAGTGCGTAACCGTTTATTGCGGCAATTACAGGAATGGCAAGTTGTTCAAGGCGGTCGAAGGTTCGCTGGCCGAAGGTGGAAAAAGCATGACCTTCTTCGGGGTTCATGTGAACCATCTCGGCAATGTCGGCACCGGCAACAAAAGCCTTTCCTTCACCAGTGATTACCAGGACCTTCACGTCATCCCGTGGTTCAAGGTCATCCAGGAAATGGTTGAACTCCTTGAAAAAATTTGTATTCAGTGCATTCATTGCTGCAGGCCTGGTGATGGTCACGACAGCAACCCGGTCGGCAATAAGGATATTCAGGATTTGATAATTCATGGTTATTTAATTAACAGAGGGGACGTTTTCGCGATCTAAATGTAATAATAATTTTTAAGAGAAAAGTTTATCGTGAAAAATTCAGCTATTTTTGCAAAAAAAAATCAAACCTCATGAAAAAACACCTTGTATTTCTGACAATTACCCTGCCGTTGATGACATTGCTTCTCAGCACTTCCTGTAACAACAACAAAAAGCCGATGAATGCTCAAAACAAAGTGCCAGCTTTTGATCTGACAACGATCGATTCAACCATCAAACCATGTGTTGACTTTGATGGCTATGCCAACGGCAACTGGAAAAAGCATAACCCGATTCCTTCAACCGAAGGTTCCTGGGGCTCTTTTGACATTCTTGACAAAGAGACCCGCGAGGTGAAAATAAAGGGCATCGTCAATGAGCTGTTAACCGAGAAAAATCCGGTTAAAGGAAGCGAGGCCCAGTTGATCACGGGCTTCTATCGCTCCTATATGGATACGGTTACCATCGCCAAACGAGGCATCACCCCCATTGTCCCTCTTTCTGATAAAATCGTAGCAGTAAAGAACAGTACCGAATTGATTGCACTTGCCGGGGAACTGTCGAAATTGACCATTGACGGACCGTTCAGCGTTTATGTTGCCGCCGATGACCGGAAAAGCACCATGAATGCAATTTTTCAGGGCCAGAGCGGGTTGTCGCTGGAAGACCGGAATTATTATGAAAACCAGGATTCTGCCATGATCAGGATCAGGGCAGAATTTGTGAAGCATGTCGATAAAATGTTTTCAATGGCCGGCTGGAATGTGACCGATCCCGGAAAGACCATCCTCGGCTTCGAAACCAAACTGGCGCTTATTCAGCTGAAAAATTTCGAACTTCGCGATCCTGTGAAGATCTACAATAAAATCCCATTTTCAGAGCTGCAGAATCTGGCTCCCGGGATCAACTGGAAGGAATACTATAAAAACTATGGACTGCAAACTGATACGGTGATCGTCCAGGACAAGAACTACCTGAAAAACCTCGATCAACTGGTTAAATCAACCCCCATTGATGTTTTGAAAACCTACTTCCGGTGGCATCTCCTTTCGACATATGCCAATTTGCTGCCATCCGAATTCAATAAGGAGACCTTTCATTTTTTCAGCACGGTGATGTTTGGTGTTAAACAGCAGCGGCCGCGCGAAGAACGCGCCATCATGAGTGTGAACCGCAGGTTGGGGATGCCCCTGGGCAAACTTTTTGTGGCCAAGTACTTTCCTGAGACCTCCAAGAAGAAAGTTTCCGACATGATTTTGAACGTGCGCAGTGTATACAGCGACCGGATCGATAAACTTACCTGGATGAGCGCTCCCACCAAGGAGAAAGCCAAAAAGAAACTGGCTGCCTTTACCTGGAAGATCGGCTATCCCGATAAATGGAAGGATTATTCCACGATTGACATCCAGAATGATAAACTGGTCGAAAACAGCATGAACATTGCCTTGTGGGAGCATAACGACATGATAAAAAAAGCCGGGAAACCGGTTGATAAATCGGAATGGGGAATGTCTCCTCAAACGATCAATGCGTACAACAACCCGACGAACAACGAAATTGTTTTTCCGGCAGCCATCCTGCAGCCACCTTTTTTCAATGCCGATGCCGACGATGCCATCAATTATGGCGCCATCATAGGTGTGATCGGGCATGAGATGACGCATGGGTTCGATGACCAGGGTGCACAATACGACGGCAATGGCAACCTGAGCAACTGGTGGACCCCTGAAGATTCCAAAAACTTTGCAGCTCTTGGACAAAAAATGCAGGAGTACTACAGTGCCATTGAAGTTACCAAAGGGTTTAAAATTGACGGAAAACTTACCCTGGGAGAGAACATCGCAGATCTGGGAGGGTTAACGCTCGGTTATTATGCACTGGAAAAATCGCTTGAGGGAAAAACCAAACCCGAACCGATCGATGGTTTTACATACCAGCAACGCTTTTTCCTCGGATGGGCACAGGTTTGGCGTGAAAACATGACCAATGAAAGCCTGATCAACCAGGTTCAGACCAACGAACACTCGCCGGCCCGCTGGAGAATCAATGCTACGCTGCCGCTGATGAAAGAGTTCTCTGATGCTTTCGGATGCAAAGGCACCGCCGCGGATAACGTCCGTATCGTGATCTGGTAAACAACCCCTGGAAAAATCGCTTATTGTACCATGAAACGGGTAACCGATACCTTATCTTCCGACTGAAGTTTCAACAGGTACATCCCTTTTGGATAGGAGGTTACATCCAGTTCTTTCGTTGTTGCCTGCTTTTCCGACGGATCGATTGTCCCTGAATAGATTTGCCGGCTTTCCATACCGGTTATGGTGATCAGGGCCCTGTGCTGAAGTCCGGTTACTGAAATCAACACCCTGTCATGCGCCGGGTTTGGCTGAACGACAAGGCTCAGCCCGCCCGGCAAATTTTCCATCATACCTGTACACGGGTCGAGCACGATGTGTTTCATGCTTGTGGCTTTCGCGGTACAGGGAGCATTTGGCCAGCATATAAGTTTCAGATCGCACGATCCCGATGTCTTATCTTTTATCCCCGGGATGTAGGCGGTGGTAAGTGATAAGGGATTGGTAAAGGTTCCATCGCCGGTGCTGCCCCAGAGAAACCTTACGTAACCTGATGCAGTTGCATTTACCGGGATGGGTGAAACATACCAGCACACGGTGGTGTCATTGCCTGCAAATGCGGTAGGTGCGTCGATGATGCGCAGTTCGGTGGTGTCATGCCTTGTCTGGGTGCCATCGCTTGTTGCCACCATGTACCTGGTTGTATGGAGAGGCTTGACCTTTGGATTTGCCAAGGTGGAGGTGAACCCGGCAGGAAGGGAGGTCCAGGAATAGGTATAGTTCCCGCTTCCGCCGTAACCATAGGCATTGAGCCGGGAGGAATCGGTTATTGAACTGCAGATGATGGCAGGCGTGACAGATGCCGCCGATGAAAACACATTGGCAAAGGTGAAGGAGGCGATTCGGGTTTGCCAGCCGCTGGAAGAGGTGGTGGCATAATACTCCGTGGTGAACCAGAACGTAGTCGGCGACGAAGGATCCACGCTGATGGCGCTGTAATCGCCCCAGCGGCTCCGTCCGCTCCATATGCCTGTTTGCGAACCTGCCCCGTTTATGATTGTTCTTTCCTGGATCGTCATCTGGTTCAGCGGATCGTTCTTGAACCTGCCGGTATAGCGGATAGCAGGATGGATGCTGGCGCTTGAAACCGAGTACCCCATTGAAATCGTACCTGCGGTATCCTGTGCAATGCTGCCCATCCAGCGTGAATGCTGATCGGGCGAATAGGTCGACTGCTGGTAGATGCTCCATGTCGTCCCGGTGTTCCTCAGTTCGTACCACCGGATGCCTGCCTTGCCCGAACCTGCATCCACCGAATGGTTCAGTACCATGGATGAATAACCGTTGAATTTCCGGAATTGCAGACGGTACATAAGGCGGTCGCTGAGGGTTTCCAGTTTCTGGGGCGATCCCAGCTGGGGGATTCCGCTTCCCAGGGTGCCGAACGGGGTGACATTCAGGTAGGTGATGTTTCCAAAAGTTGAACTGGAGGGCGTTTCCCAGTTGCAGTGAAATTCATAAATACCAAGACGCTGGGTTCCATAGGTGCGGATATAGGTAAAATAGTTTGGTGTGCCCATGGCAGGGAATGTCCCGTCGCAATCGGCCGGCAGTAGCGAGATAAACCCGTCGCCTCCCGGGGGCAGCGTGAACGAGATCCGCACTGCACCGGGAGTGCCGGCGAGCATCGCGGTGCGGTCGTAGGCGTAAGCGCCATTTCCAACCCATCCTGCACCGCCGGTGCCAAAGTTGTTGGTCGACATGTAATAGGCATCAGGCCAGATACCGAATTTGGGATAATCGGGCATGGCGCTGAATTCGTACTCCCAGCGGTACCAGCTTCCGGTTGGATCGGGGGTTTGGGATACCGCGATCATCTGGTAAAACGGGGCCGTTGAGGAGCCATACGGCAATGAAAATTGAGAAAATATCCACCGGTCGGCCAGTTCATCAAATAAAACAATCGCATCCCCGTCGTTCGAATTGTGAGGCATGCCCGACCAAACCGTGCTGTTGCCGGCCGGACCGAAAATGCGCCCCCCGCTTTTGTTGTAAATGGAGTAGGAGCAGTTGATCACCTGGAAATAGTGGTTGAATCCAACGTCGCCATGGGTGTCGGGAGGCACATAACCGCCAAGGTTTCCCATCCCGTCAAAATTCTCGATGGTCGTGTCGGTGACAAGGGTGCCGAAGTAATCCTGCAACCCGGGATCGGCGGGAAAACTCTCACCCGGTTTCCTGCTGTTTCCTCCACGAAGATCGACGTAGTTGTTTACCACCCCATCCTTCCAGCTTCCATCCGCTCTGACCATTGCTGATTTCACCATATCCCGCAGGGGCGGCGAAACATCAAAGTAAACGGCATGGTCGGTCGCGGGGATCAGCCGGGATTCCTGTGCTGTTGCAGTTCCCAGCATCAGGATCGTCATTATAAGGGGGTAAAATGTCTTTCTCATAAGTTATCGGAAAAAAATACAAAATTAACTTTATTCTTTGCGCGAAAGGGTATCTTTGAAAACAATTCATACGATTGTTGAAATTTGTATATTTGTTCAACCTTATTCAAGCCAAACTAATCAACATGACCCTCAAGACATTTAATACCGATTCCGTTAGTGGATTCAGGCAGGCATGGACCGGCTGTACGAACGATGGCTTTCAGCCCAATGCCGCCATTATTTTTTCCTCGGTCGACCTGGATCTGCAGGAAATCGTTACTTTTCTCCAAACACTTGAGGTTGGCGTGTTTGGCTGCAGCTCCTGTGGCGAATTTTTATATGACAGGCAAAACCAGGTCATCACCGAAGGCGGGTTGGTTTGCATGATGATGGAGCTGACACCCCATACCTTTGAAATAAAAATGTTCAACGGGGAGGGACAATCTTCCTTCGGCCTCGGTAATAAAATAGGGCAATGGGCTGCAGAAGCCTTTGAAAAGCCTGCGATTTTTGTTCTCGGGAGCGGCCTTGACACCGACGGGGAGCAGCTGGTCAAAGGGATCCAGCATGTTGCCGGCCAGGAAATCAGCATGTTTGGAGGTTTGGCCGGGGATGATGCCCGGTTTAAGGAGACATTTGTTTTTTCCGAAAAAAAGTTGGAGAACAAAGGTGCCATTGCCATGGTTTTTAACACCGACAAGTACGAAATAGAGGGCATAGCCACCAGCGGATGGGTAAGCATCGGCGCCGACAAGATCATCACCCATGCGGAAGGGAATGTGGTGTACACCATTGATGGCGAACCTGCCCTGGATGTTTATAAAGACTATCTGAATGTGCGTGATACTGACCTCCCTGAAATCGGTGTTGAATACCCTTTGCTGGTTAAAAGGCCCGGGTCGCAGGATGTACTGCGGGCTGTGGTGAATGTGGATGTTGTCAAAAAGTCTCTGATTTTTGCCGGAACGGTTCCCAACGGGGCTGTGGTCACCTTCTCCAGTTCCCCGGGGTTTGAGATCATCGATTTTACCAGAAAAAAAGTCAATGAATTTTATGAAAAAAACAGGGATACTGATGCATTGATCCTCTTTTCCTGCATGGCACGTCATAATGCACTGGGTCCCGGTATTTCCGAAGAAATTGATGAAGCCTGGCAAAACTGGGCGAAACCCCTGATCGGGTTTTTTACGTATGGCGAAATCGGGAATAATTATCACTCCATGTGTGATTTTCACAATGAAACATTCACAATGGTTTCGTTAAAACAAAAAAGTGATGTCGCATAAGATTACTTCGCTCATCGATGAAATATCCAGGATTGAGAAACCGGAAGATTTTTCCGGGCAGAAGAAGCAGATCATGGATGAGCTGAAAAGGATCAAGTCGGACCATGACAAGCTGCTGTTCAATTATGAACGGTCCTGTAAAGATAAAAGCATCCTATCCTCCCTGCTTACCCGGACATCGGTTGACCTGAAAAAGGTTTCGGACAACCTGAAAATCCGCGCCGAAGAACTTTCGACCTTGCTGACCACCATTCCTGCCTACGTCTATTTCAAAGACATGAACCTCAATTACCTGATTGTAAACCAACCATTTGCCGAGCTGGCAGGAGTTTCGTCAAAGGAGATTACCGGGAAGAAAATTCAGGAAATTTTCCCGGGATATAACAACAAGGACTATTTGAAGAAGGAGATCCTTGTACTTGAAACGGGACAGCCAATATATGACATCGAGGAGGAAGTTGAGCACAGCGACCGGAAACGCTGGGTAAACAGCAACATTGCCCCGATTCGTAATCCTGACAACCAGATCATCGGGTTGATCGGGATCTCCTGGGACATTACCGAACGCAAATTACACGAAGCGGAGCTCAAGCAGTCGAAGGAGCTGGCTGAAGCCGGCACCCAGGCAAAAAATGAATTCATCGCCAGCATTTCCCACGAGTTCCGCACGCCAATGGCCGGCATCCTGGGTTTATCGGAAATCCTGAAGAACTCTCCGCTTGCACCAGACCAGGCGGAGTTGCTGAAAGGCATCATCACCTCCGCCGAAAACCTGCTGGTATTGCTCAACGACGTGCTCGATTTTTCAGCCATTGAAGCCGGGAAAATGGAGTTGGATTATCAACCTTTCATGCTCGACCGTGTAATGGAGGACGTATCCCTGGTGATGAAAATGAGAGCGGAGGAAAAAGCCCTTCGATTCGATATTATTGTAGATGATCGCGTACCTGACCTCATCATCGGCGATTCCCAGCGTTTGCGTCAGATCATGATCAACCTGACGAACAATGCCATCAAATTTACAGATCATGGAAGCATCGGGGTTCATGTGACCATGGTCGGGGAACTGGGAAACCAGGCGACCCTTCGGTTTGAAGTGACCGATACCGGCATCGGCATTCCGTCAGAAGCGCTGGATTCGCTTTTCCGGGTATTTTCAAGGGTAAAACAGGACAAGTCAAAGCTGATTTCCGGAACGGGGCTTGGTCTTTCGATCTGTAAAAAACTCACCGACCTGATGGGGGGCCGGATCGGGGTGGATAGCACTCCCGGTAAGGGCTCCACCTTCTGGTTCACACTGCCCTTCACCTTGTCAAATCTACAGAAAAAGAAGGCTCCAAAATCCCTGCCCCTGGAAACTTCAGGTTTTGCGAAAAAAACGGTACTGGTCGCTGAAGACAATGCCATCAATCAGCGCATCGTCAGCTTTCAGTTGAAAAAAATGGGATTTGAAGTCGACATGGTTGGCGACGGGCAGGAAGCATTCGAAAAGTATCATGGCAAAAAATATGACCTGATCATTCTCGACATTCAAATGCCGCTCATGGATGGATACCAGGTAGCCAAAGCCATCCGTGACGAAGAAAAGGGAAGTGTCCGTCATTCGGCCATCATTGCACTTACCGCGAATGCCATGAAAGGCGACCGCGAATTATACCTCGATGCCGGCATGGATGAGTATGTAAGCAAGCCCTTTACCTACGAAACCCTGCAAAAGGCGATCAGCAGCGTGATCGGGTAACATCAGTAATAAAATTATAGCACTATATCCCGATTTCAAGGGTATTCTCCTGCTGGTTCAACATGGATGTAAAGAGATCGAGCGGAATGACGGCCCCGCCCTTGCGGTATTTGTTCTCCTCTTCGGTGAAGCGAACCGGGTTGCCGTTGATGAAAACAGTTTTCGGACCAAAATTACCCTCCCTGACAGAATAGGTGATTGTAAGCGAATAACCCATAAAATCAAGTGAAGCAGAGAGCCCATCCAGCGAGAACGGCATGACGGGATCGAGAATTATTTTTCCGGATTCCCTGCGCAATCCAAGCAGCCGTGACACAACCAGGCCGATATAAATGCCCGGCCCGCTGGAGTATACCCGCCATCCTCCTTTCAGGGTAATTTTTCCGGTCTTTATTTCTTCGTACCGTTCGTCAGCTTCATACCGATTTCTGAAGGTGACATCTGAACTGCTGTAGTAACAATTGGCCTGGCGAATATCGCCACAGGGTACGACATTTCTGTATCCGACCGGATTTGCCTGGCTCAAAGCCTTCAGAAATGCATCCGCCTTACCAGTAAGAGCTTGTATTTCAGCATACCGAATGTGTTCATGCACATACATGATGCCGATCTCCCTGCCAAAGAAGGTACTGCTTTCGGCCCGCTGGAACAGCGTTTGAATACCCCCTTTGTATTTGAGCGGCCGGTTCATCAAACGGGCGCCATCGGGACCTTTCAGGTGCTGTTCAATCAGTTCCTGGTGGTGAGCGGCCTGTTCCCTGGTGAAAAGTTCACTGAGGATGCCACGGTTCATTGGCAATATGCTGTACTGGATATTGGTCAGCTGATCGGTCGGGTGAAGCAGCAAAGTGATGCTCCGGTCTTCTTGAACCAGTCCGTAACCGGCAACAACGCCTTCCCTGATCAGGTATTTGTTGAAATCTGCCTTGATCCGCTCACAAATATCTTTCAATTCCCCTGCTTTGACAAGATTACCGGCTTGTTCATAAACCGCCCGGTATTGAGAAAAGGCCTGGTAATTCATTTCCACCGTCCAGCTTGAAATCATGCGTTGTGCCATCTCCCTGCTCAGTGGTTGCAGGGAATCGTTCCAGTCGCCGCCGCCAAAGGGCACAAAAGCGGTGCCGGGAATAAAAGAATTCACGATCATGCGGATAAGCCTGTCGATGTGTTCGCTCAAAGGTGTTTTTTCAGCCCGCGCAGCACCATCTTCATGATAGTATGGCAGGATCTCGTCCAGGATATTCAGATCGCCGGTAACTTTGATGTAGTTGCCCAATGCAATGATACACCAGTAAAACACGTCTCCGTGAGCGCTATCTGCCCGGATACCCGCGTAGCTGTCGAACATCCACCATTGCGGCCATCCGCCGTCACTGTTCTGATTTGAAAAAATGGTACGCAGGACCTTTTTGGCTTCAGCATATTTTCCCATGCACATCAGCAGGTCAAACGGGCCCTGGGCGATATCGCGTGTACCCCAGGCAGCCCCGCTGAACTGCTCCAAACCGTAGGGTGTCAGAAAATGGGTCAGCGCATTCATGCCATACCATGGAAGGATCTCCCCGATGGCGGACAGATCTTCCTGGTCTGTCTTCAGCGACAGGTTTAAACTCAACTCCTGCCATGCCGACTGCGCGTCCTTGCAGTCGGAAAACCACTGTTCATCTGCATCTGAGATAGGAGCAACCAGGGAGGCTCCACATACTTCGCCTGTGAAACTCACACAAAAATCAGAGGTTTCCCGCACACCGACGATGAAAAAGGATTCCCCGTGACGCTGATGATCGCTAAAAAGAAGCTCGTCGCCGCAAGCCTCATAGCGGGCCGGATCACCATGAACCGTGATCCTGAATTGTGCCTGTGGAAATTTACCCGCGATCATGCTGTCCGCTTCCGGTCTGGCCACATATTCTCCGGTTGAAGGCCCCGGGCCGATCCTCCAGCCGTTGAGATCGTCAAAATGATGGGTAATTGACAATTTTACGGGATTGCCGGTTAAAACTTTAAAATCCATGTTGACCTGCGGAAATTTTTTGGATGTCCAGCTGCGCACCTGGAAACAATAACCGCCATGCTTATAAATCCACCGGCAGTGATTCAAGCCCATTTCAAATGCGGAAGGAACTCCAAGCAAAAAGGTACGCCCGTCAATCTCCACAAAGATGCGTTGTCCTGTTTCGGGTGAAAGGTTAAACTGGCTTGAACAAATGGAGAGGAAAACATTAAAATTGGTATTTCCCTGGGCCAGATGCGAATTAAAGACACCATAAGCCATGCAGGCGGTAGATACAATATTTTCATCGGGAGAGAACCCTGCCCGGGCCTGCATGATGTGTGCATGGGGACGGTCGGCAAGGATCTCCTTGGCTCGCAAAACGACATGGTTGTTCTGTTGGCAGAAAAAAGAGAGCAACCGGCCATTTTCTTTATCACAGTTGCGCCTATCCTTTCCAAAAAACAGGCTCAGCTCCTTATCGCCCAGATCCTCAATGGGCAAAAAGGCAGAGGTGTTGAATATGTTTTTTACCTGAGGGCGCATTGCTTGAAATTTCCGAAGTGAAAGTTCATCTCCGAATTCAGACATCAGACTCGGTAAACGATGCAAATCATCCCCTGAAGTCGCCTGGGGGTGATCGGGTAAGAAGGTTACAACAAAAACACTCGAATGATGATCCCCGGCGGCCAGCGTAAACGGTTTTTCCTGCAGGGCAAGAATTGACGATTCACCGGCATATTCCCCCCCCAGCCTCTCTGAAACCAGACCTTCAGGGATTCCTGTCTGCCGGTAAGTTTTACCATAAAACTGCATGCCGTCGACACTGGCCGACAGCGCCCTGTTTTCACATGCGATCATCAGCCATGGATTGCCGGCCGGTTCCTTCATGTTTTGACGACAGCAGACGACAGAACCAAAATGTTTATCTTCAAGAATACGCCGTTCAAGATACTGGCTTACATAATATTCGTTAACCAATCCGTCGGAAACCTGCTTCAGCCCGGCATCCTGCAGGCAGATCAGATCGAGTTCGACAAAATTGCCACTCCGGTTTTCAACATTGATCCGCCACTGCCAGCTCAGGCTTTTAGCCGAAAGTTTCAGTACGCACGTATAGTCAAGACCTGACCAGCTCCCTTCGGCCATAAACGAATCTTCACAGGAACTGAAACTGCTGTTGCTTTCAGGGCCAAGAAGCGCAATATATTCAAATGGGACGGTCCTTTTCCGCAGGTAAAGATTGGCCCCTGATCCTGAGAAAGGCGTTGCAACTTTTAGGCTGATCCTGACGGAATCCGCTTCAATGCTTTTAATGGAACCATTTTCAAGGAAATCAAAAGATAACCCGGGGGAATTTTTAATCTTCATTGTTAATTTTTTTACTTTACCGACTTGTGGTCAAAGGTAATATCCAGAATCATCTCATTCCTGTGTTCATGGCTGTAAATGAATGCAATACGTTTCTCTTTACGAACCATTCCGACCGCTTCACCATTCAGGGTTGCAGATTTGACTGCATGAACACGGGCTCCTTCAAAAACCACCTCTCCTGCAAGATCGCGGTCGCCGTAAAGGGTTATCTCAAGCCGGCCGTTCATCCCTTTCACCCCGAGGATATCGGAGGTACTGTGCAGGATACTGAGCCCCTCAGAAACCTCAAGGCACAACGGGGTGAGCACCCCGTATAACGGCGGCCAGGGAATATCATCGTTTGTATATGGAATTGGTATCTCCTCACCACTTCCGGGATGGGTATAAACGACCTTGCCGGAGTGTTCTTCGTTGTAGTAATTGCCCACGAAAAGGAGGCCTGAATTGTCGCCGGTGAACCGTTCCCTTACAGTGAGATATTCGCTGCCGGCCGAGGCCTGCCTGAGTTTTGCGTTCGATGTTTTCAGCAGGGCTTCATACACCGGTTTGTCTCCTTCGGTGTCGAATCCGATCCATGTTCCCAGGTGGACAAGCGAGCCTCTTCCGAGTGCCTTGATAAATCCGCATGCGCTCCCTTTCAACGTCCGGGCGATAATTTCTGCGCCTGAAAGCGAAGCTTCAGAATAAACCATCTGGGGATTGGCACATTTGATATCTTTCAGGGTAAAAATATCGATCAATGGCGAATCGACGGATTCACTTCCTGATGGCGCAACGGAGATTGAATCGCGAAGGATGGTACATGGATCCTGCGACATTTCACGATCAGGCAGGCAGGGGAAGACAACGGCGTTGCCCCCGGATTTGATGTAACCGGCAATGGTTTCCTGCGCCCCGGCATCCATCTCATCAGTACTGAATGCCCAAACCTGTTTGTAGCTGGCCAGGGTATCGGCGGTTGCCCGGCTAAGGTCAATCATATCATAATCGATGTTCAATACCTGAAGCACTTTCAACAGGCCGTCGAAATATGCCGGTCTCCGTATGGCGGAAGCCGTGAATTGAAGTGCACAGGCACTGCCGGCAGGCCGTTCAAGCTCTGTTGCGTAATAGGGAGGATAAAAGAGAACGCAGACTTCGGCTTTTCGTTTTGCATGAACGATATGACTTTCAGCGGTTTTTATGATCCTGCTCATCCGTTTGACAAGCGGAAAGGCACTGTTGCGTTCACCTTCAGGCGTGAGCGGTGTAAACCAGTAAAAGGTCTCCCCGGAATATCCCTTGCGGGCCGGGTTCCGTCCCTGCGAGAACATGTAATAGTTCCAGCCGTTGAGGCCATTCGCAATGCTTGCCTTGTAGAAGAGTTCCAGTTCGCGGGGATTCGTCACTACCTGGTATTCACGGGAGCCGCACTGGAATTCGGCGGCAAACAATGGTTTGTTCCCCTGCATTGCAAAGGTGATATCGTTTATGATACGGTCGTCATGCATGTTGCGGTAGGAGACGAATTCGGGGATATGATCCACTCCGAACAGAATCTCGCTTTTCTTCCCGAACAGATCTTCGTACATCGTTATGTTGACCGGGAATTCATACCCGTTTCCATAGATCCAACCGGGAAGATTGTGATAAAACGGAACGCGCACACCCCTTTTCCTCGCCATGGCGCTCAGCATTCTCAGGTAGTCGCCATAGTAGGTCCGCCAGAAACAATGCCATTCGGCATCACGGCCGCGATCACCCCTTGATGCATAGGGCAGCGGGCCGTCGGGAGGAAGACCGACATGGGCAAAGTCCGGGTAATCGGTTCCCCATAAACGGTTCACTTCGGCAATATCCCCGAATTTCACCGAGAGGTACGAAATGAAACGATCTTTTACCGCGTTGCCATAATCAGCCTGTTTGGCCAGCCAGGAGAATACGCCGATCTCATTGCATATCTGCATCATAATGACCGGACCTCCGGAGGATATTTCGCGCAGATGGATGAACGGCATGATCTGGTCGTACCAAAGCGCGACCTTTTCCAGGTATTTTTGGTTAAAAAGGCTCACCCCGTCACTTTGAACGATTCCGCCTTTGCTGTTGCGCATTTTGACTTCAGCCCCGTATTGATCCATGAACCAGTCAGGCAAACCGGCTCCACGGAACTCTGCCAGGATGAATGGTCCCGGCTTTACGATGCAGTTCAGGCCATGAGCCTGGCATCGCTGAAGCCAGCCTTTCAGGTCGCGTTCGGGACAGGAAGTACCCTCAAAATCAAACACTCCCTCCCGGTATTCGTGCCATGCCCATGGAATGTACGTGCTGATGGTCGTCAAACCCGCCTCTTTTGCTGCATCTAAATGCTTGTCCCACAGATCGTGTTTCACCCTGAAATAGTGGATCTCACCCGAATTGAGAAACGTTTTTTTATCGTTGAGATAAAACCCGCCGTTCTTTATGTCAAATGTCATGTTTCCTTGTTGTTAAATTCCAGGTTCCTTTGCCTGATCAGTTCCTTGATTTCATGGCTTCTTTTCTCAGTGAGCGAATACCTCAGTACAAAGAAAACGGAGAAGATGCTTAACAGCAGCGGAAGTCCGATTTCAACCACACGCATCATCAACAGGGTGTAAGGCGATTGCCGTGTGAGGGGTATGATCTCTTTTTCGATGGTTCCGAGCTCTTTATCCAGATTATTGGGAGAGGATGCGGTACTGATATTTTCCAGGCGGAAAGTTACCCCCGTGATGTTTTGGAGGAGTTGTTTGTAATGTTCCTGGCTGTTTTTTGTTTCAAGTGATTTATCCTCCAGCCGCGACTTGAGTTCGAAGGAATTCATCCTGGCTTTTTCGAGTTTCGTTTGAAGGGTCAGCGGGATTGCTTCACGCACCATGGTGTCGATGCCGGAGGCCCGGGCCATCGGCCCCGATTTTTCCAACCGCAACTGCAACTGCTCCAGCGCAAGGATGGTGGACTTTGTAACTGGGATCTCTGTGACCAGCAAGCTTTTCCGCTGGCTTTGGTAGGCACTGACATTCAGATTTTTACCTTCCTGTTTTTTATTCGACTCCAGTTCCAGGTAGCCCAGGAATTCTTTTGACTCTTTGATCGCTTCAGCACTCTGCGCCCTGGTGTTTTCAAGCCAGGAGGCATTGGCAACGGAAACGCCCTTGTAGCCTTCCCAGTACTGAACCTTGCTGCGCATATCCCTGATGTTCCCCTGGATCTTGTCGACTTTGGTGACCTGGGTTTCGTCAAACATGGTGAAGACGATAAGCGCACCTGCGACAAAACTTGCAAGAGCTGAGCCCATTTTGATAAACCACCAGAATACCGAGTAATAACTTCCCTGCGAGCGATACCCAGTGGCTAATTCATCTTCATCGCAGATGTCGCCCACCATGGATGATCCGAGGGTAAAGAAGAACAACATGCCGGCGGAAAGCAGCACCGTGGGAATGATGATCAGGTAAGGATGCAAAGGGTTGTAGCAGCCAATCTTGGAAATTTGCGCCAGGCACATGAGCAGGATGGCAATGATGAGAGTATTCCGCTTGCCCATTTTCGGACTGATCCAATTGAGCGGGAATACGGCCAGCAGTCCGGTGATAGCCCAGATGGTGCCGTTGATCCCAAGCAGGGTGGCCCCTGCGACCTTGTCGCCGCCGAAAATATAAAAAATAGGGATGTACGATCCGAGCAGCTGAACAAAGTTAAATCCCATGGCCAGGGTGAAAATCGTCAGTGTAAGCATGATGAAATTCCTATTACGGGCCGTGTGCTTCATATCTTTCCAGAAAGGAGTCTTTTCCTGCTTTTCAACTTTTTTAAATCCCGGTTCGCGCAATTTGAAAAACCACCAGAAGGAGAGCGGGATCAGGATGGCCGCGATAAGAAGGGAGACGTAGCGCATGCCATCGGCCTCATTGCCGCCAGGGCCTTTGAAAATTTCCATGCTTGCAAGGGCAAAAAGCCAGGGGGTGCTCATGGCAAAAAGGTTGCCGACAAAACTTTTGGCACTGAACAAGCGGGTGCGCTCGTGGTAATCGGTGGTCATCTCCATTCCGAGGGCGCCGTGGGGGATTTCGAAAATATTGACGGCCGTGAAAAAGACAAGGAGGGTAAAAAGAATGTATCCCAGCTGAAACCACTGGAAGCCCGCTTCAGAAGGGAACCAGGCACGCACCATGTCGCCCTTGGGAATCCACCATATGGCCACAAAAAAAATGGCAACGGCTATTCCGCCAACCAACAGGTATGGACGCCGGCGTCCCCAGCGGGTTCGGGTATTGTCGGAGATATGGCCGATCAGTGGATCCGAGAGCGCGTCCCACAAACGAGGTACGATGAGGATGGCTCCCAGCCAGAATGCGCTGAGCCCTAAACTGATATTGCCCATCAGCCCTACGAGGATCCCGGCTACGTTGAATAGGGCAATGGGAATGATGCCACCGGCGCCATAGGCGGCCAACTGTGTAAATTTGATCCGGTCTTCCGGTTTTGTATGGTGATCAGTGTTTTCTTCCTGCTCTTTCATAAAGGTCTGTTCTTAATAATAGATCACCAGTTCTGCCGGTGACTCTTTCACTGATATCTCCTTATCGCTGAAATCTTTCCGATCTTCTCCGTTAACAATTACTTTTAATGGATGTTTCGATCCGTTGAAGTTCTTTATCTTAATGCCGTTGGGCGGTAGTTTCATCTCCCCGGAAATTGAGAAGGTATATTTATTGCCATCTTTCTTAATGGAATATGAAACCTCGCCGTAGTAGGTTGGCAGATGTTCAACAGACATTCCCTGTGGTGAATCGATCCACTCCTGGAAAAGTGCGGAAGCCAGTACGAGCGTTTGATCATCCTCGTTTTCATATACAAACATCGCCCGGATGGCATTGATGAAATCACTGCCGACCCAGGTGTGCGGCATATCTCCTATATACCGTGGCGTGCGGTAATCTTTCCAGACAACTTCCGCCCAGCCGTTCCATCCCTGAGGACGTTGATCCTTTAAGAAAAATCCGATCAGGTCGTGCGCCCTTTCCGGTTGATCCAGGATGATAAATGAACCGATCAGGCGATTTTCATAGGGGGTGTAATTGACCCAGTCAAGCTTCCCGTCCCTCCGGTTTTTGAAGAATTCATAATACCTGTCAAAGGTGTTGTAAACCTGTGGTTTTGGCAGGTTGTTCAGTTCGTTGCAAGGGGTCAATGCGATGGTCGTGGAGGTTGCATCAAAATCACCAAGCTCGGCACAACCGGGCAGGTAGTTGATTTTACGTGTTTTCATCGCGAGTTGGAGTGAATTGTAAAGATTTTCCTTAAAGGTATCCCGCACTTTTTTTATACGTTCATATGCCTCTTTTTCACCCAGTATTTTTTGTATCTCTGCCGCGTCCTTCAATCCTTTCATGGTAAAAAAATCATCCCAGTAAGAGTGCATCGGTTTTGCAGAATAACCCTCATGGCTGATCGATTCAGTGACCAGTCCATAACAGGCACGCACACTGTCGTTTCCGTATTTGAAATGGTCGGTCGACTGTTCGGCGATCAGCGATTCGATGTATCCGACCGCCTGCAGTACATTTTTATTTTTTGACCTGAGAAAGGTAGTATCCTTTGTGAAGTTGAAATATTCGCGGATCAGGTAGATCATCTCCCCGTGGCTGTCGTTTTCGGGAACCGGATCGGGGCCCCTCCGGTCGACAACGCAGGGAACTTTTCCGTTCCCGTACTGATGATCGGTGTACCAGTCAATAAAATCCTTTACCTCTTTTACAATTCCCGATTTCAGAAGTGCGGAGGAGGTCAAAGCCCCGTCGCGTATCCAGCTTCGCTCATACGAGCGCGAGCCGGGCTGGATGCCCGCATTGTCGCGGTTGACCAGGATGTAGGCCAGGTTTGACCGGTAGGTGTTTATAATCCTGTTAGCTGATTCCGGTAAGCGGAATTTGACATGTCCGGTCTTTGCTCTCCAGAAGGCAGTTGCCTTTTTCGATTCTTCATTGGCTTTTTCAATGCCGGGTTGTTCGTCCGGGGATTGTTTTCCATAAAACGGAACTACAACGAAGAACTCGCTGCGTTCCCCGGGGGCCAGGTGGAAGGAATACCTGATCACGCCCTGTGCCAGTCCGTGCTGATCCGTCGTACCATGATCCTGAGGCATTTTCCCATTACGCAGCAGGCCGGCCAGGTTCACTTCATCGGAATTGCCTGCCCCGAAGGAGTCATATTTTTTTTGAGACAGCAACACCTTGTCATCAATTTCCAGCGTTTGTCCAACTTCCCTGATTGAATTTATTTTTCCAGCCCCGCCGGTGAGATTCAGGAACTGGTAGTAAGGATTTACCTGGAAGGGACGGATCAACAGGTAAAACTCGAAATCTTTCGACAGCAATGAGCGGTTGGTAAAGGAATAGCGGATGTTCAGCTTTGAATTTTTATTTGCCTCCCCGCTTGCCGTTATACCGGTCACAAATTCCAGGTTGTTGCAACGCCAGGTGACTGAGGGTGTAAAATCAAAGTCACTTTTATCTTCAGGGGTGCCCAGTGATTGAAAAGAGACGACATTACTCCAGTTGTACAGTGAGTCACCCGTTTTTATCATCGGCTCGATAGAGAAGTGGGCTTTTTCCGCTTCAACCATTCCATCCTCGTTGATCAATGCCTCTTTAACATCGTTGTTTACACCGGTAATTGTCCAGTAGGATGCCTGCTCCGAAAAGTATCTCGGGTAGTCACCCGCAGGTGAATTTTTTGCAGTATAGATCAGGAAATCATTCGGGGTCACGGAATTTTTCACATCCGGGAATGCTATTTCATCGATTCCAAATCCTTTCCCTGCATTGCTTTTTGAAAGAGATATCCTTACATACCTTGCTTCGGCTTCAGGTAGTCGTATAAAACTGACATCCCGCTGATTTGATTCCATCGCATACGCTTTTTCCCAATTTTCGCTATCGTCTGAAAGCAGGATCTCAACTTTTGCAGGGTAATGATCTTTCAGCCAGTTGATCTGCAATCCGCCAAATTCCCTCCGGGTCTTGAAATCGATCGTAACCTGCTGATCTTTCGCGTCAATACTTTGCCAGGATGTTTCGTACGAATGATCGGCAACCAGTTCCGGTGGATGATTTTTCATGCTGGATGAAGCGGAAACCAAAGGGACCGGGTATGTTTGTACTTCGGGGCGGAGCGGTTCAAATTTCAGATCATCAATCCACAGGGTCCCTTTGCCTCCTACAAAGGATGCAACAGTGAATTCAATCCTGTCAACCCGTTTCAAATTGTGATCTGCTGCGGGGCCCCAGGCAAAATTGATATTTCTCTTCCTGACCCTGATCTTTTTCCATGTTACCGGGAAATCATAGTTGCGATTGCTCACCCACCACACATTGTTTCCAGTGCTGTCAATGAACTTTATTTCAAAATTGTTGGCGGGGGAGTCGGCCCTGACAAAAAAGGTAAATTCATAATTGTCGGGCAGGTCGATCGGGAAGAGTTTCTGTATGCCACCGTAACCGGTGCCATTGGTGAAATCATAATCGAAACGGATTGCGTTGCCGGTCAATCCTTTTTCGTTTGACAAATTCAGGTTTACCCCGTCGGATTTAATGAAATTCCACCCGGCTTTGTTTTCAAATTCATCCAGCGTTCTGATCTGGGCATGAATCAGGATGGTGGTGAGCAAAAACACCACCAATACCGGGATTCTCTTATTGGTCATCTTTTTTATCATATGAATTACATCTTCCTTACTGTCGCCTTTTCAATTTTTTCTATGTGTTTTTCTATTGTGCCCTATGTGTCTATGTGTTTACCTTTTTTACCACATAGGCACAGTAGATCACATAGGAAATCACATAGGTAAGCAACAATTATTATTTCAAATATTCGTAGCCGAGTTTGTTCAGCCCTTTCTGGATGATGGGATCCTTCATCACAAAGTTCCAAACGAACCCTGTTCTGAAATTTTCGATCATAATCAGGGCAGGACCCTCATCGATGCCGATAAAATCATCGTCAAACCATTTGGCAGTCGGATTAAATGAGTCATAATAACCGTATTTGCCCCATAATTTCTTGCCATACTTTTCATTCATCGACCGGATTGTAGGGAAGACGATTTCAGGAGCGAATGGCAATGATGAAAGCGAGGCATAGGGGGCAATCGTGCCATCGTCAAAGTAGTTGAAATCGGGACCGCTTGTTCCTCTTCCGGCATAACCCAAAAACTTTTTATCATTAAAATTGTACTTCCCGGTTGGCCCGTCACTTGCAGTAACCCCCCAGCAAAGCGAATCATACCCGGTCCATCCTTTCGGGTTATCTTTTGCGTAAAGTCTTTGAACACAGGTCGCACGGCGTGAGTTTTCAAAGTAATCGATTCTTTTTTCCTTCATGTATTCGTCGGCGATGCCGCGGTAATCAATAAATGCCTGTGAAAACTGGTGTCCGAACAAAGGCGGGAATGCCACGTGCGACAGACCTTTGTACGGGGTGTTCCATTGATAGGATTTTAACCATGAACGGTAACTTTGTTCCGCATTTTCCATGCCGCTGCCGGCAGCCAGAACATAAAGGAACAGTGCTTCGTTGTAGCCGGTCCAGCCATAATCGTGCAATCCTTTTTCGGGAGTCCAGCCCATGGAAATCGTGTTGGCGAATTTACCAGTAGCGGGCATTCTCATAAAATTCCAGTCGACCCTGTTCAGCAATTGTGCCGCAAGCAACCGGATTTGCTTTTCAACATCATTGTCGAGGTTGTAGTAGTTCCTGGCAAAGATGATCCCCATCATCAGGATGCCAGTATCGATGGAAGAGAGTTCGCAGTGCCATTCGCGTGTACCGGAATTCATCGCCAGGAAATGGTAGTAAAATCCTTTGTAGCCTGTAACATTCGTGTCGGTACTTTGAACGGAGTTAATAAAGAACCTCAGAATTTTGAGGGTAATCTCCGCCGCCTGTTCACGGGTCATCCATTTTCTTTCGGCACCTATGGCCAGCGATGGAATTCCAAAACCTGTTGCCGCAATGCTGGCAGGTGCCCATGCTGCAGCGCGGTCCTTGACAATGCCTTTCTCCGGATGGTGTTCATGTAAGAAAAAGAGGAACGTTTTATGCTGAACAGAATCCAGCATTTTCTCTTCGCCCCGTGATACCGGGTAATTTACCTTTCCATTGGATCTGAACACAATCTCCTGTGTATGTGCAAGAACAATGGTAAAAGGAAAAACCAAAAGCAATAAACCTGTTCTGATTTTCATAGGGGTCTCAATTTATTTAACCGTAATTGACCCCGACAGTGTTTCTGCCGAGCTGGTGCCAACATAAACCACAAATTCTCCCGGATCCCAATACTTTTTCAGATCCGGATGATAAAATGCCAGATCATCGAACGGAAGGTTAAACGAAACTGCTTGTGTTTCACCTTTTTTGATCAGTACTTTTTGGAATCCCTTTAATTCTTTTACCGGACGTGTAACCGTACCCACTTTATCCCTGACATACAGCTGAACCACCTCCTCGCCGTCGCGATCCCCGGTATTGGCAACCTGCACGGCGATGCTGATATTATGATCATCAACCTTAGTTACCAAACCTGAATAGGAAAAACGGGTATAGCTGAGCCCGTATCCAAAGGGGAAAAGCGGGTCGTTTGAACAATCAAGGTACCTGGATACGTATTCATCGGCGGTATCAGCCGGGTCAAGCGGCCTTCCGGTATTCTTTCCATTATAGAACAAGGGTATCTGTCCTTCATTTCTCGGGAAGGTCATGGTGAGTTTTCCAGCCGGGTTTACTTTACCCGACAGCACATCTGCAATGCCATCTCCTGCCTCTGTGCCACCGAACCAGGTCTCAAGAATGGCCACTGGCATGCTGGCCAGTTTGGTGAGGGCCAGCGGCCTTCCGTTAAACAGCACCACGGCAACAGGTTTCCCGGTTTTGACGATGGCTTCGGCAAGGTCGTTCTGCACTCCAGGCACACCGATGCTCGTGCGGCAGGCGGCTTCACCACTCATCCCGCAGCTTTCCCCAAGGGCCAGGATGACATAATCTGCTTTCGCCGCAAGTCTTACTGCCGCATCAAAACCGCTCTTGTCGTAGTCGTTTATGTTACACCCCTTTTCAAGAATCACCTCCATTTTATCACCTGCCATTTTTTTTACCCCATCAAACAGGCTGACACATTTCTCCCAGCTTCCGGCGGCACTCCAGCTGCCAAGCATCTCTTTCCTTGAATCGCCCAACGGACCAATGATGGCAATTGTTTTAACCTTGGCAGGAATTGGAAGAATCTGACCGGGATTCTTTAACAGTACACAGCTCTGCGAAACGAAGTGGCGTGCAAAATCGAGTTGATCAGCGGTCATCACCTCCTTTTTCTCCCTTGATTTATTGCAATACCGGTAGGGATCTTCAAATAATCCCAATTTTGCCTTTGCCTCCAGGATCAAACGCACTGCATGATCGATGGTGGCGGGGGTTATTTTTTTCTCATTCAGCAATTCAGGCATGTGATTGAGGTAGGTACTCCCCTGCATATCCATGTCGACACCGGCGTCGAGCGCCTGCCAGGCAGCATCTTTAAAGTCTTCGGCGATGCCGTGGTTTACCAGTTCATTGATGGAAGCATAATCGGTCACCACAAAACCATCAAAACCCCACTCTTTGCGGAGCAGATCGGTCATCAGCCATTTATTTGCCGTGGATGGAATCCCTGCTATCTCATTAAAGGAGGCCATCACGGAACCCGCACCGGCATCCACACATGCTTTGTAGGGAGGCAGGTACCATTCATACAGCGAGATCATCGACATATCCACCGTGTTGTAATCGCGCCCGGCCTGGGGGGCGCCATAAGCGGCAAAATGTTTGGCACAGGCCATTAGAGTATTGTTCGCCCTGAGATCATCCCCCTGGAATCCCCTGACTCGTGCAGCTGCAATTTTACAACCGAGCCAGGTATCTTCGCCGGCTCCCTCGGAAACCCTTCCCCAGCGGGGATCGCGAGAGATATCGACCATGGGGGCAAAGGTCCAGTTGAGTCCTTCTGCTGTTGCCTCAACTGCCGCTATCCGTTCAGATTTCTCAATAGCTGTCAGATCCCATGAACAAGCCTGTGCAATCGGAATCGGGAAGATCGTGCGATGACCATGAATAACATCATACCCGAACATCAGGGGGATCTTCAGGCGCGATTCTTCGACAGCCATCCGCTGTAATTTACGAACATAATCCACGGTATATGCGTTGAAAATTGCACCTGCCTTACCCTCTTTGATCAAATTTAAATAATCGGCCCGGAGGACTGGCCCGGTCGTGTCCCAACCAGATAAAAAAAGGGAAAGCTGACCTGCTTTTTCATCCGGGGTCATGGTGCTGAGCAAAGTTTCAATTTTGACTTTGTCAGAAGTACTTAATTCATGAACGACTGGTTTTTGGGCCTGGATGGCAGGAACAACCAGTATGAGGAGGGCGACAAGGAGAAAATTCAGCTTTTCGTTATACTGCAAGGGTTGTATCGTTTAATTCGCATCAAATCAATAAGTAAATCCAAGTTTCGTCAATCCTGTCTTTACTTCAGGCGCAGACATGAACAAATTCCAGAGAAGTCCGCTCCGGTAGTTTTCAATCATGCATATGATGGGACCCTGGTCGATAGCCAGGTAGGAATCGGCCCACCAGCCTTCAGTCGCATCAAATGAATCGTAAAATCCATAAGTTCCCCAAAGATGGTCGCCCAGGGTATAATAATAGAACCGGATGGCGCTCATCGATTGGTCGGGGGTGTATGGCAGGGCGGAGATGGCCGCAGTGGGGGCGATCACTCCCAGGTCGTTCGTGGGCGAATGGGCATCATATCCCCAGGGATTGTCGCAGGCTGTCAAACCCCAGCAAGCGCCGCTGTACCCAACGTAATTTTTTGGATTTTCCATGCAGTATGACCTGTTGATCAAAGATTGGTTGACATTCTGCTGCCAGTAATTTGCATAAACATCCACGAGATTTTTAGGATTCAGGCCAAGGAAAGAATAGTGGGTGAAAAACAGGGGACCGCCATAGCTTTCCCCGAGAGGCAGTAAATAACCATAGTAAGAACTGCCGTTCCTGATGGCTCCGTTGGAGGCGTATCCCTGGTGGTATGCCGCGGGGGCAATGGGATGTGTTGTGGATGTGGCAGCAACCACATAGGTGATCAGGGTTTCGTTATATCCCCTGATCTGCATGTTCATGGCCCATCCATAGTCGGGCGACCAGTGCCAGTACAACACATTTTGCCCCCGTGTAAACCAGTCATATTCAATGGCATTGGTCAATGCGCTGATCCTGGTGATGAGGATTTGTTCGGCAGGGGTGGCCGGGTTGAGGTATTGCCTCATGGTCAGCAATCCTTCTGCCATGTAGGAGGTTTCGACCAGGTCGGCCCCATCGTCATTGGTTGTAAAAGGGACGGTTTTCCCGGTAGTGCCATCCAGCCAATGCGGCCAGGCGCCATGAAAACGATCGCAGGTTTCGAGAAACGTGAGGATTTTATTGAGCCGGGTAAGTCCCTGGTCGCGGGTGATAAATCCCCGGTCCATCCCCACGATCAAGGCCATCACCCCGAACCCGGAACCCCCCATGGTTACAATGTCGCCGGAACTGTTCCGCTCCCTTGCAAGTCCGCTCGATGGCTGGGCGAAATCGTAAAAATAGTTGAAAGTCTTCTGCTGGATCAGGGTAAGCAACTGATCATCGGGAATGATCGGGAACTTCGGGGTTGAATCGAGGGAGGTATAAAAATAGTTGAGAAAACCGTCGAAGGGAAAGCCGCTTTTCGAAGTCAAATTCTTTGATATATTAAAAAAGCACTTCGAAAAACTTTTCAGGAGCGTCGTGTTTGAAACAGTCAATTTTTTATTGTTTCCTGTAAGTGCAAATTTCAGGGGCATCCCCGACGACAGGGTGAAAAAGTTACTCAGGCTGGCGGGATCGATTGAATCGGAGAAGGTAATCTCGACCGTGACATTTTTCCAGTCGATGTTTTTTGGAATCAGCGGTATTTGAAACGGTTGCTGGTTTACGGTGATGGTCTGGATGCGGAGTTTGCCTGCGATGGTGGTGAAAAGATACTCCACTCCCGGGAAAGTTTCGCCGCCTGGTCCTTTAATTCCCGAAGTTATCTGCAATTTGTAACTGGCCAGGTTGTCAAGGGGTTTCTGAGGGGTCAGGCTGATGATTCGATGATCAGCGGAAATAACCGTATTGCAGGAAACGCCGGTATTGTCGGTTTTTTTGAGTAAAACACTCCCTGCGACCGAAGCGGGATCGATGGTGTTGTTAAAATAGATGTGAAATGAACTGTCAACCGCAATATCTTTGGTGGTTACACCGGTAACGAGTACCGTGGAACCTGCCTTTACCTGTGCCAGTTGAATGGACCCGGCCGATGTTTCAACCGTTGTTTTCTTACAGGATATGCAGGAAAGGGTGGCAATCGCCAGAATTATTGTAAGGAGCGGGTATTGTTTCATTTCAGGGTTTTCGGCATGTTGAAAATAAGGCGGCCCCCATACAGGGAGCCGCCTGTTATTCAGGTGAACGGTATTCAGTTTAATATTTAATGACTTTCAGGGTGCAGGGACTATCCGATTTCGGATTGATCGTCACAAAATAGATTCCTTTAGCCAGTTCTGAAGTATTGATAGTGGTTGTTCCCGCATTCAGGTTGTTCATTTGAACGACTTGCTGACCTAAGGCCGAGGTTATGACGACCGAGGTAAGGTCGGTGGGGGTGTTTACATTCAGGAAGTTGCTGAATGGAGTGGGGTATACTGTGACGTTGGTTACATTCTTCACCGGGTTGATCCCCATGAGCGGACTTGGACTGTTGTTCAGAATGATATCATCGAAATACATGGTGATATTTGATGTAAGGGTGAGTGGATCTTCAAAGTCGGGCATGAATGCAATGGTAGGATAGGTCCCGGTCTTTGAGGAAAAATCAAACACAATGTCCTCCCAGGCGTTAATTTTGGTCTGAGGTGTCATCGAAAAAATTTCGAGGTTGCCGGCAGTACCGCCTTCAACTTTGAATTTAATCGGGCTGATACGTGTTTTCCAAACTTTCACATGCATATATTTGTTGGAAGTCAGGTCAATCGGAGTCGCCATTGCTGACCAGAATCCTTCCCAGGGGATACCATCTTTGTCGCGGATAAACTGAACAACATAGTTGCTGGTATTGATACCTGTGGCATCAGGATTGGGAACCAGGATCATGCTGCTTGAATCAACCACAGGATCGCCTGCCATCAGGTTCAGTCCGATCGTTTCATAATCAGCAATCACATACGCAGCAGCGCTGTTGGGAGCTGGATTGTTGTTGACCATGATGTCGTCGAAATAGATGACGATGTCGCTGGTAAGGGTGAGGGGGTCTTCAAAATCGGGCATGAACGCAATGGTAGGATAGGTTCCTGTTTTAGATGAGAAATCAAAAACGATATCTTCCCATACTCCTGTTGCGGTTTGAGGCGTCATTGAAGCAATTTCGAGGGTACCGGCAGTTCCGCCTTCCAGTTTGAAATGGAGCGGGCTGATACGTGGTTTCCATACCTTCACATGCACATACTTGTTTACGGTTACATCAACCGGTGTTGTTAAAGCCGACCAGAAGCCGCCCCATGGCACACCGTCTTTATCACGAACAAACTTGGCGACCCACTTGCTGGTATTGATACCGGTGGCATCCGGGTTGGGAACTACGGTAAAGTTGCTCAGGTCGGTAGCACCTCCCAGCATGGCATTCATCTTGAGAACTTCAAAGTTCGCGATGACCTGCGCATGCAAAAAGCCGGCAATTGCCAGCAACATCATGGTAATCAGTAAATTTTTTTTCATTTTTTTGATTTTTTAGTTGATTAAAATTAGGGATGATTCTTAAAGTTGAAATTTCAATGATTGGTAAATAGTTAAGGTTTTTCAGATGCATACATTAAATCGACTTCCGTGGCAGTAAGTGCACGGTGGAAAATTCTTACGTCATCCAGTTGTCCGCCGAAATGGTTGGAAGTCGGAATGGCATAACCTCCCCAGGGCTGGGTGGCCCACATTTTTCCCTGTCTTGACTGAACGAATCCTAAGGCAAGCCTGGGATAAACATCCGGGGGTACCCCATTGTATTTTAATCCGGTTGCGGCATTTAACGTAGGATCGGCCAGGTTGAAATCTTCCTCTTTCATCTTTTCGCCGTTGATATACATGGTTGCAACTTTGGTTGCTCCGCTGAAAGTGACGACCACCGAAGCCCATTTGTCTTTGATCAGGGCTACCATTCCTTCAGCCGGGGAGGGTGATAAAAGTTTGCAATAAGTGCAGGCTTTCCATCCCTTGTCGGTGTTGTTGTACAATCCGTCGCCATTGAAGGTGAGGTCATGGGGATTTGTGGCGGGAGCGCCGCAGTCGTAAGTGGCGGCAAGTTTGCACTCCGCGTAACTGGGCTGTATTTCAAACTGGAAACCATAATATGCGCCAAGACCGAGCACAAAATGGCCTTTGGGATTGCCCGAGGCATCCACATGCCCGGCTGAGTTTGTTTTTACCCAGAAGCACAAAGAAAACTCAGGGGTATTAGAAAGCAGGTTGCCGTTCGGGATTTCGATGATGCTGGTGGTTCCGTCGAATGTAGCAGCTTTTCCTGCCGAAGTTTTATAGGAAGCCGTGTAGGTGATGTTGATCACGCTGTCTGCATTGTAGGTTCCAACCTGGTCGTTTGCGTTGTCTTCGAAATTCCAGTAGGCCACCTGGCCTGTTGGAACAAAGGTGCCAATGGTTTTGAATGTCCTGACAAAGCTTGCAACGGTCTGTCCGTCGGTAGAAGTGATGTTGGGAAAGGTGAGTGTAAAAAGAGCCCCGTTCCCCAGCGCTTCATTGGGTACGATTGTGATAACGGCACCGGCTGTAGTGACTGTGAGCGGGATGTTTTTTTGGTCCCATTCCCTTAAAAGCGTAATGTTGGTGGAGGTAACACTGGCGGCATTGACGGAAGCTGTAAAAGTTGCCACGATGGTCGGGTTCGGTGGAACATCGTTTGCAGAGGTTGCCCCGTTCAGGTCGATGCTGCCTCCGGTCAGCTGGGCAACGAGGGTCGACATGCTGAACGTAATGGTGTCGGTTTTCTTTTTGCAGCTTGCCACCCCGATCAGGAGTGCCACTGCGATAAACAATGAACTAAATAAAATGACTTGCTTTTTCATGTGATTATTCAATTAGGGTTAAACAACTTATTTCGAATGGTGTAACAGACATCAATAATTACCAGTTGGGGTTTTGGGTAAGCGAGCCCTGTGAAATATCAATTTCACTCTGGGGTATCGGCAGCAGCTCATTTTTCCCGGCAATAAATCCGAGCGGGCCTAAAACCTGGGCAGCTCTTCCTGTGCGCACCAGGTCCCAGAATCTCCATCCTTCCATAGCCAGTTCGCTCCGTCGTTCATTATAAATAGCGTTCCGCAATTCTGTCTGGTCGGTGGTGGTGATATCCGGAAGGATCGAAGCATTCCCCTGGCGGGCCCGTTGCCTTACCAGGTTGAGATATATTAATGCGTCTCCCGGTTTGCTGTTCTCATTGAGCGCTTCCGAAGCCATAAGCAATACGTCGGCATACCTGATCATCCTGCGGTGGCAGCCATATTGCGTGATGGTGTTGTCTCCCGGCACCCAGACTTTCCGCGAGTAACATTCTATTTCGATCACATTTCCATGGGTATCGTAGGTGATGTCGGGAGTGGGTCCGTCGCCCAGGATCCTGACACCGTCGAGGGTGTCGCCCAGGTTGATCACGGTGCCCCTGTAACGCGGGTCGCCTGTTGCAAAGGATTTCCGCAGATCGATGGTCGGGCGGTTGAAACCCCACCCGCGGTTGGGTGTTCCACGCACTCCCTGCGTGTTTGCATATTGATTTCCGCCGCCATCAGTGCCTTCCACCTGGATGGCCCCGATTTCAAAAACCGATTCAACACCGTTGTTGCCATTCACCCCGTTGGCGTCAATATAGGCCGGTTCCAGTCCATACTGGGTTGAATTGATTACTTCCAGGGCGTATTTTTCGGCATTGATAAAATCATGTTTGAAAAGGTAAACCCGGGCAAGCAATGCTTTGGCTGAGCCCTGGGTGGCCCTTCCGGCATCCGTGGCTTCATATCCCGATCTCAGCGGTAAATTTTCAGCGGCAAAATTCAGATCCTGGATGATGAGGGAATAGACCTCCTCAGCCGAGGATCGTTGCAACTTCAGCGGAGGAGTTGTGTTTGTAACCAGGGGCACCCCTCCCCATGCACGTACAAAGTCGAAGTAGATCAATCCGCGGATAAACCTTGCTTCAGCGATGTACCTGGTTTTTAAATTCGCGTCCATGGTGATCGCCGGGATCTTTTCAATCACCACATTGGCTCTTTTTACGCCGACATACAGGGCATTCCAGTAATTGTCGAGGCCGCTTTGAGTCGGTGTAATGGTAAACGTATCATAGGGACCCACGGTGGAAGCCCCGTCATCGGGGTTGCTTCCCTTTGAGGCATCGTCAGACATGATATCAAAAATCGGGTACCCGCCGGAATTGTATTCCCAGTCCCTCAGCGATTCATAGGTTGCGTTAATGGCCAGCAAGGCATCGGAGGGAGAAACAGGAAAAGATTGCTGGGTCAGCGTGCCCTGGAGGTCCTTTTGAAGAAATTTCTTGCACCCGGTGAATGGAAGAAGGGTTCCGGCAACCAGTAGGATAAGGTATAATTTAGTTTGCGTTTTCATGTCCGTTAAAAGTTTAAATTGAGGCCAATCGAATAAACAGCGGTGATCGGGTAAATGCCATAGTCAATCCCCGATGAGAGAACCCCGTCGCTGCCGATTTCCGGTGTATATCCTGTGTATTTTGTCCAGGTGAAGATGTTGTCGGCCTTGACATAAAATTTAATTTTTTCCATGTGGATCTTTGCGCCCCAGGAGGCTGGAAGTGTATACCCCAACTGTACATTCCGGATTCTCAGGAAAGAGCCGTCCTGGATAAAATAATCCGACGGCATGTAATTGTATCCTCCGAAGGATGGTTTCGGTTCGGTGGTGCTGGTGCCCGGCCCTGTCCACCTGTTGAGAACATGGCTTTCAAAATTATAGGGGTCGGGTCTGACCATCTCCTTCGCGTTGAATATTTTATTCCCGGTCTGACCCTGGATGTTAACCGACAGGTCAATGCCAAACATCTCAACGCCAAAGTTGAAGCCGAATATGAATGTAGGGCTTGGAGAGCCTATCGCGGTACGGTCCCTGTCATCGATGATCCCGTCGCCGTTCATGTCGACAAACCGCAAATCACCTACGCCTGCCGCGATCATATGAGGGTAGGCATTTAATTCGGCTTGGGTCTGGAAAATGCCATCGGTTTTATATCCGTAGAATTCACCAATGGGCAACCCCACCATGCTCCGGGTCACCTTGACCCCATTGCTCAGGTCACCACCCATGAGAACAGAGTCAACGCCGCTGTTTCCGCCAATGCTCAGCACTTTATTGTGTATGACAGTCCCCAGGACGCCAACATTGTATTTCAGTTTGCCGATCTGGTCACGCCAGCCCAGGTTGAACTCAAATCCCTTGTTTACTACTGAAGCGGCATTGAACCTTACTTTGGCTCCAACCCCGTTCCCGAGATACCCGGGAGTGGAGAGCAGAACAAGAATGTCGTCTGTCTGCTTGTTGAAATAATCAAATTCGCCGGTGAGCCGGCTGTTGAATAAGCCGACTTCGAGCCCGACATCCGTCTGGGTGGTAACCTCCCATTTCAGGTTGGGATTGCCGTTAATTCCGTAAGATGCCCCGGAGTTGGGTTCGCTGGTGGTTCCAAAAATCGACAGGATGTTTGATTGAACCTTTGCGTAGCGGTCCCAGTATGGGATCTTGTCATTCCCCAGCTTTCCCCAGCTTGCCCTTACCTTTAATTTATTCAGCCATTTGATACTTTGCATGAATCCTTCCTGCGAAACATTCCAGCCCAGTGCAAAGGATGGGAAGTAGGCATAGCGGTTATTTTCAGCGAATTTGGATGATCCGTCGCTCCTGATCGTGGCGGTAAGAATATATTTTTTACTGAACACATAATTGACCCGGAAAAGGTACGAGATCATTGAATAGTAGAGATTCATGTCGACCGATTCGTTGATGTTGTTGATCGTGTTGACGTGGTTGGCCGGATCATAGATATAAGTTGGCTGGATGTACCAGAAGTTCGATCCGTCGCGCATCAGGTTGGCCCCGGAGAGGTTAAACCCGTCGGAGGTTGTGTTCTGCATGGTATATCCGGCAACAGCATCAATGGAATGTTTGCCGAACTCCTTTTTAAAATTCAGGGTGTTTTCCCACAGCCAGGTAAAATTGTAATTGTTGTTTTTATTCAGGCGGCTCATGATATTCTGCTGCTGGGAGATGCTTCCGTTGGGATAGTATACGGTGTAAGCCGGGAGAAAACTTTCCGACATGTTGTACCCGGCATCGATGCCAAAACTGCTTTTAAATGTAAAAGCCTTCAGGAAATTGACCTCCCCGTAAATGTTCCCGACACCCCTGATCCCTTTGTTGTAGTTATTAGAGTAAGAAAGGTCAGCAAGTGGATTGCCGACACCATCAACCGCCGCAAAACTTCCATCGGGGTAGTAGGGTACCAGCGTTGGTTTTGCCCTGTAGGCAGCATAGGTCACATCAGGTGCCACCTGCTGGCTGTAAGGGGCGAAGGTGATGTTGTTTCCCAGCTTTACATATTGCGACAGGTTGAAAATGTTGTTCAGTTTCAGGGTAATGCGCTGAAAATTCGATTTGTCAACGATGCCTCCCTGGTTAAAATAGCCCCCGCTGATATAATACTGTACATTTTTGGACGAGCCCGATGCCGATAACTGGAAATCTGAGATCGGGGCCGAGTGAAAGACCAGGTCCTGCCAGTCGGTGTTTGGCACGGCATCCACATTGTTGAAAGTACCTGCTTTGATCTGGTTTGAAATAATGGCAAAATCATGGCCGTTGAGCAGGTCGATCTTTTTTGCCAGCCGCTGCATGCCCACTTCCCCGCTGAAGTTGAAAACGGTTTTATCCTCTTTGGCTTTTCCTATCTTGGTGGTTACCATGATGACCCCATTGGCCCCCCTGGAACCGTAAATTGCAGAGGCTGAGGCATCTTTAAGTACATCCATTGAGGTGATGTCGTTGCTGTTCAGGAACGAGATATCGTCCACAATCACGCCATCGACCACGTAGATCGGGCTCGAGTTGCCAAAAGTTCCGACTCCCCTGATCCTGACTGCCGGATTGTCGCCAGGCGTACCGGAAATGCTCGTGACCTGCACGCCGGTGACTGTTCCCTGGAGACTTTGTACCGGGTTCAGTGCGGTAATCTTTGTAATGTCTTCGGCTTTCATGGTGCTGACAGACCCGGACAGGTCATTTTTTCGGACAGAACCATAACCGATAACAACAATCTCGTCAAGTGTTGTTTTTTTCGGTTCGAGAAACACATCCACAACGGTCCGGTGCCCGGGAATCACCTCTTTGGTTTTATATCCGATATAGGAAAAAACCAAAGTGGCCGTGTCCGACTTAACGATGATGGAATACTTGCCATCGATGTTGGTCACAGCCCCGGTGGAAGAACCTTTTAAAACAACTGTTGCCCCCGGCAGTGTCTCTTTGGTATCACTGGCGGTGACAGTTCCTGTAATGGTTCGCACCTGTGCCTGGGAAAAGGTTAAAAAACCGGCAAGAAACAGGACCAGGAACCCTGTGAATTTAATCCGGTATGATTTTTCAGACGGGTAAAATTTCTCCATAATGCCAATTTTGGTAGTCAATGAAAAACAAATTAACAAAAAAGAATAACTGAAAAGCAAGAATCCCAACGAATTGAGTGATAACACGGTTACACCACCCCGATGACAAAGTGATCCAGGGATACGTCAATACTACGTCATTTCGCATTTGCGACATGTCACTTGATCTCCTTGATTTCAGGAAGCAAGTTATAGCGCCTGATCCTGATAGTCGTTACATAATTATTGAGAAATTTTACATAATTCACACATTCGGAAAAGGGTCATAATCCGGTGATTAATTATGAAGAATGAAAAGGGGGAAATCAGAATTGCATCACAAACTCAACGAGATTGTTATCAGATTCGAGCGATAATCTGCGTCGCAGCCTGAATCGCCGTGTTTCCACCCCGCGAAAACTGATATTCAGCAGGGGTGCTATCTCTTTTGAGGAGAGATTCAGTTTCAGGTAGGCACAAAGTTTAAGGTCACTCTGAGTCAGTTCGGGATAAGATGTTTTAAGGCGTTTGAAGAAGTTTTCGTGTGCCTGGTCGAAAAGCTCCTCAAATACTTTCCAGTCGTTGTCGTTGGAAATATTTTTTGTGATCAGCGACATCAGCCGTTCGAAATATCGTTGCGGATACTCCTGGCCCAGCCGCCCCTTTTGTTTGTCAAGTTCCTCTTTGATCTCGATCAGCAGTTCATTCTTTTTAATGATGGCCATGGTTGAATCTGCCAGCTGGATGTTTTTATGGGAAATTTCCGCCTGGAGATTTTCATTCTGCAGTTTGATGATCTTCTGTTCAGCATGTTCCTTTTCCAGCTGCGCAACAGCTTCGTCTTCGCGCCTCAGCCGTTCCTGCTGCCGGATAATCCTGCGGCGGAAAAGGTGCCTGCTCAACCAGAAAGCACCGGCTGCAATGAGCAGATAAACAAGGTAAGCAGCATCGCTGGCGTACCATGCTGCCGTAACCGTAAAATGAAGCGAGATCGGTTCTGTCAGCCGGCCCTTGTCGGTGAGGGTGCGTACAAGGAAGGTATATTCACCTTTTGGCAGACGTGTGTAGGCAATGTCGGCTTTTTCAGCCCAGTCGCTCCACTCGTTTTCAAGACCTTCCAGCCGGTACTGGTACAACTTTGTCGTTTGCCCGCTATTGATGCTGGTAAAGGAGATGGAAACGTTGTTCCACCCATGCGAAATCGTGAAAGGAGTGGCTTCGTATCCGACACGCTTTTTGACTCCTTCGGTATTCCATGAAAATACCTCCCTGAAAAGGAGTTTTGTTTTATCCGGGATCCCCTGTCGTAAAATGTCATTGTGAAAGATGGCAAATCCATTGTCAAGGCAGATCAGGCTGCGATCGCGGTCAAGCTGGACAATTTTTTCATAATCTTCTACCATGTTGAACAGGTAAACAGGCAAAAACAGGCGGTACAGCATGGTCGCTTTATTGGCCCTGACCTTAAAGAGGGCAATGTCGTTTTTCCGGATAAACCAGTAACAATCATTGCCGATGCCGGCAATCTCTGTCGATGCCTCGAAACCCTCCAGTTGGCCGTTTAACTCGGAATAGAGTATCATCTTGTTTTTCAGATCATCCCAGGTGTATAAATTGATCCCTGTCGTAAAAACGACACGATTGTCTACCTTGAAGACCCGGATGTTGAAATCGGACGGGAAACCCTCCTTTTTTCCGAATTGGACACAGGAGGTGACGCTGTCGAGGTTGTCAGACAGTTGCAGTTTATATAATCCTTTTACTGCGTGGCCAATCCAGATGTTTTTCTGATGGTCTACCTCCAGGAACCTGGAAGGTTCGAGGTATCCCTTTACCTGGTGACCGTATTTCCAGGCCTCCCCTTCACGATCGTATATTACCAGCGGTGAATAGGTGCTTTGAATCAGGTATTCTTTCCCGTTCAGCTCAAGTTGTTTCAGACTGTACCCGCCACTTACACTGGATATCCGTTTCAGGGTTTTTCCTTCCACAATAAAGGTTCCAGAAGTGTGTCCGCAAAAAAGAGTGCCGTTTAACATTTTCAGCTCCCAGACCTGTCCCTGCGATTTGTCAAGCAACCCGTTGTAGGCGAAGGTCCCGTTTCCGGGATTGGCCGTATAGGTGAAAATTCCGCGGTTGGTGCCAACGTAAAGGGTGTTTCCCGCCAGGGCTGCGGTATAAACAGCTCCCAGCTGGGCTCCTTTTTCCTGGTAAATATCAAGGAGCGCATTCAGGGATAGGTTGTCAATACCCCTGTCAAGGCCAACCCAGACGGACCCGTTGTGATCAGCGCAAAGCGAAAGGACAGTGTTGTTCTGAAGTGCATTTTCATTGTCTAAATGGTTCACAATTCTGCCATTCATATCCAGGATGAACAAGCCCTTTACGATGGTTCCAATAATTAACTTGTCGCCCGATACAATTCCGTTGTTGATCTGGCAGGCTTTTAACAGTTCGTTAGCCTCGGATTTCCAGGGAGATATTGTTTTTCCATTGTAAATGAACAAACCGTTTGCGGTGGTTCCGATCAGAAAGTCGTTGGCGGCGTATGGCAATATCGTCTTCACCTCAGCCCCCTCAAGTATGCTCCCTGCCTCTATGATCCGCAGTTTGTCACCGATAATCTCGTACAGGTCGCCCGTTACCGACTGCACAAACAACCGGTTCCTGGCTTTCAGCAAAAAGATCACGGAACCTGGCAATTCAACCGGTTTAACTGTGTGATGATCATAAACAAAGAGCGAGGCAAAACTCTGGAAATAGATTTTATTGCTGCACTCAACGATCTTCCATATTTCACTGTTATGAAAAGGGACATTTTGAAGCAAAGGCTTCAGGGAATGATATTTCAGTTCATGGGTTGCATCCGGTTCCCAATAGCCGAACTCTTCGTACGATCCGGTATAAATTCTTTTGTCCGGTGCAACATATACCGACCGCACAATGGTTTGATCCGGATTGCGGAAAGTGGTCCAATGGGTACCGTTGAAAACAAGCAAACCATCGTTGTTGCCCAGGTAAACATTGCCGTCCAGGTCAGTATCCACCGACCAGTTCTGGCTTCCTGCATGGTAATCCTGTTTGGTATAATGCTTGACAAGGTAGGTTGATTGCGCATGCGATCGGATGACCATGGCCATTGATAAAAAAAGGAGCAGCGAAAAACCAACGCAGTTTGTTTTCATGGATGCTGCAGGAAAGAGATACTTGAAATCACTCAACTTCCCCGCAGAACAAAATTAATGATTTTACAATTGCCGGAACGGCTCTTTCCATGATGACCGATTAAAAGTTTGCTACCTTTGTTACCCCGACTTAAGTCGGGGGATAGAAGATGGAAAATCAGATCAGGTTAAGGAACCTTGGCAAATCGGAGATCAGGATCACACCGATCGGGCTGGGATGCTGGCAATTCAGCAAGCAGGGCAACATGGCAGGAAAATTCTGGCCATCGCTGGAGGACGGACTTATCAGGGACGTTGTGAGGATCAGCCTCGAAGGGGGAATCAACTGGTTCGACACTGCTGAGATTTACGGAAACGGCGCATCGGAAAGAGTACTGGCAAAATCACTCGCAGCCCTGGGAAAAAAACCGGGCGAGGTGATAATCGCAACCAAATGGTGGCCCATATTCCGCACCGCCTCGAACATCGGGAAAACCATCGGTGAACGGCTGGAAGCTTTGAGTCCCTTCCCGATCGATCTTTACCAGGTTCACCAGCCCTGGGGTTTCTCGTCCGAAATTGCAGAGATGGACGCCATGGCGGAATTGGTTCGTGCCAAAAAAATCGGCCACGTCGGCGTGAGCAACTTTTCGGCAAAAAAGATGCGCAGTGCCTGGAAAACCCTTCAAAAATCGGGAATCAACCTGGTTTCAAACCAGGTTCAGTACAGTTTGCTCCAACGAGAAATCGAGACAAACGGCGTCCTGGAAACGGCAAAGGAGCTGGGAATCACCATTATTGCCTTCTCCCCGCTGGCACAGGGGCTGGTTACGGGCAAATTCCACGACAACCCGGAGCTGTTAAAAAATATTGGTTTTCGAAGCCATACTTCCAGGTTCAAACCTAAAGGACTGGAAAAAAGCCGTCCGGTGGCGGCATTGGTCCAAAAGCTCGCGGTAAAATATGATGCAACACCTTCACAGGTCGCCCTCAACTGGCTGATAAATTTCAGCGGCGATACCGTTGTTGCGATTCCGGGCGCAACAAAAGCAAGCCACGCTTCCGAAAATACCGGTGCCATGAAGTTCTCCCTGTCGGCCGAGGATATGCTTTTGCTGGATGATGTCAGCAAAGGATACAAATAACCTGTTCGACGATGAAGAAAACACTCCTTTTTTCCCTCCTGGCGCTTCTGTTATCCGGATAAGCCCTCACCCAAACCAACACCCTGTTCGACGATACCCGGCTGTCGGCAATTCACATTACGATCTCCCCCGACTCGCTGGCGGTGATTTATGATTCGGTGCTGAGCGACCACTATTATATGGCCAGATTCATCTTCGATGACAACGTACATCCCGATACCCTTGAAAATGTGGGTTTCCGTCTCAGGGGGAACAGCTCCGGTTATTCTAAGAAAAAATCGTTCAAGATCAGTTTCAATGAATATTTGTCGGGGCGCAAATACCAGGGGGTTAAAAAGATAAATCTCAACGGGGAGCATAACGACCCCACGATGATCCGTGAAAAGCTCTGCTACGATATCTGGAAAAAAGCGGGAATGGTACGGCCGACCTTTGCAGGGGATATCACGGGCGTAATGAATGTCGATCATTTCCTGAAAGCACTGGCAATTGATGTTGCGACCGGAAACTGGGATGACTACGGGTACAACAAGAACAACTACTATCTTTATCAGAACCCGGTGGATTCGACCTTTGATTTCATCACCTATGATCCCGACACGATCTTCCCGCGGATTGATGCCATGAAACAGCAGATCCAGCAGGCAGCCATGGAGGACACGTGGCGTACCCTCGATTATGGCTACACAGTGGCGGATTTCAACAACTCTTACAGCCAGGCAACGGATGCACATACACCCTACGGACTCAAGCCGTTTTTTGGCACACGCAAACAATCGATCCTGATCCAGCTTCATCCCTCGGGCATATCAGGCAAAGATGCAGCGAGCAATGGAGTTGAAGTGTTTCCCAACCCCGCCGGTGAAACCATCTCCATTATACTGAGTGATCCCCTTGCCCACGCTGAGAATGTTGAAATATTTGATATGTATGGAAAGGAGCAACTGGATTTTCAACTGGCTGGTGACAAAGAAACCCTTATTGTCCAAAGTCTTGCGCGAGGAATGTATCTCCTCCGTGTCAGAGCGTCCGGGCTGTTCTACCAGGGTAAGTTTATAAAGAAATAACCTCCCGGCGGATCGTTTTTCATGGAGTTGATAGGATCGATTTTTTTTTTTCAGTTCCTGGTTTAATTCATATATTTGTTTCCTGAGAAGTATTATCGGAATGACACCCTATTCCCAAATCAGGACATCATGGACAGTTTTTCAATTTTTATCGTGGAGGATGATCAATTCTATGGAGATTATCTGAATCATTTTCTGTCGTCAAACCCGGATTATAAGATCGCCCAGTTTTCACTGGGAAAGGATTTCATTGACAAACTTCATGAAAAGCCCGATGTGGTCACCCTTGACTACAGCCTGCCGGATATGACCGGTGCGGTGGTATTGAAAAGGATCAGGCAGATGAGCCCGGAGACCCAGGTGATCATTGTTTCAGGGCAGAAGGATGTAACCACGGCACTCGACCTGATCAAGGAAGGCGCTTATGATTACATCGTAAAGGACCAGGATACGCGGTCGCGGTTGTGGAATGTCATCCTGCGCATCCGCGAAAACCGGACATTGAAAAACCAGGTGGAGCGGTTGCAGGAGGAGGTGGTTCATAAATACGATTTTGAGAAGACCATCATAGGAAACAGCCAGGCGATCAGGGATATATATTCATTGATAGAGAAGGCCAGCAAGACCAACATCAATGTTTCAATTACCGGGGAGACGGGCACAGGCAAGGAGGTTGTGGCGAAGGCCATTCATTACAATTCTGTGCGCAGGAGAAAGCCATTTGTTGCGGTAAACATGACTGCTTTTCCGAAAGACCTGCTGGAAAGTGAGCTCTTTGGGTATGAAAAAGGTGCATTTACCGGTGCTTTCACGCGGAAAACAGGTAAGTTCGAGGAGGCCAACCAGGGAACGCTTTTCCTGGATGAGATCGGAGATATGGATTTTGCCCTGCAAGCCAAGTTGCTTCGGGTCATCCAGGAGCGGGAAGTTGTGAGAATCGGTGGAAAAGATACGATCCCGCTCGACCTGAAAATCATTGTTGCAACCCACCGAGATCTTAAGGCGGAGGTTGCCAAAGGAACTTTCAGGGAGGATCTCTTCTTCCGTTTGCTGGGACTCCCGATCCTATTGCCACCCCTGCGCGACCGGTCGAACGACATCCTGATCCTGGCCAAACATTTTGCCGAAGTTTTTTGCAAAGAGAACAACATGCCAGCGGTCGGATTTTCCACCGAAGCCAGTGAAAAACTGCTCCGCTATCCCTATCCCGGGAACATCAGGGAACTTAAAGCGATCATTGACCTGGCTGTTGTAATGAGCAATGGCAAGGTGCTGGCCCAGGATGATATAATCTTCTCACAGATGGCCCAGCCAACCGATTTTCTCAGTGCCAAAGAGATGACCCTGGCAGAATATGACAGGATTATCATCAAATCTTACCTGGAAAAATACAACGATGATATGGTGCTCGTTGCCGACAAACTGAAGGTCGGGAAATCGACCCTTTACCGGATGAAGCAACGAAAACTGATTTGAAAACCGCCGCAGCCATGAAAAATAACGAGGAACGATTGTATGATCTTGAGGATCTCCTGGATGCCGCAGCCGGGGATAAGGTTTTTATCGGCAAAATGATCGGGAATTTTATCGCGGAGACCGGGATTGTACTGCAGAAGATCAGCATCCTGAGGGTCGGCGGGGATTATGCCGGTATTAAAGCCGTTTTGCATAAAATCAAACCAACCATGAAGGTGATGGGAATCGCCACTGTGGTCGGAATCATAGAGGAGATCGAGGAAATGAACCTCCTGGCAATGAATGAGTCGCGGTTTTCGGAACTTTTTCTGAAAATGGAGAAAACGCTGACGTTGGTTAATGAAGAACTCGGGAAGCTTAAATCGATATCCGGATGAGAACCTTTGCCATATTATTTTGTATGGTTGTTTCCGGCCTCCTGCAGGGCCAGGTGACTTTCAACGACCAGGACCTGGAAACCCTTGCAAAAAGGGAGCAGGATGCCTATGCAGGGAAACTCTTTCCGCGGCATACGGAAAGAGCCTCAAATTATGATGTCAGGTGGTACCGCTGCTGGTGGAACATCGACCCGGCAGTAAGAGAAATTTCGGGAAATGTCACTACGCTGTTTGTTCCGGGGGCCCCGGGGCTGGATTCTCTTATCTTTGATCTGAACCATGCGCTGACAGTCGATTCGGTAAGATACCACAACCAGGCAACCCCCTGGCTGCATGCTGCGGATCTGCTGACGATCCGTTTTTCTGAGACCCTTCCCCAACAAACTGCCGATTCCGTTACTGTATATTATCACGGGGTTCCTCCCGACAACGGTTTTGGTGCCTTTACACAGGGCACGCACAACGGGGCGCCTGTGATTTGGACGCTTTCGGAACCTTATGGGGCAAGCGACTGGTGGCCCTGCAAAAACGGGCTTACAGACAAGGCCGACTCTGTGGATATTTTTATCAGCACCCCGTCGGCATACCGTGCCGCAAGCAATGGCGTTCTCAAGTCGGTCCTTCAGGCCGGGACAAATACCGTGTTTCACTGGAAACACCGCTATCCCGTTGCCGCCTATCTTGTTTGCCTCGCCGTGACCAACTATGCCAGATATGCCTACCAGGTTCCTTTTTACGCCGACACCCTCGAGGTTGTCAATTATATATACCCGGAAGATTCGGCATCTGCCGCCACTGAAACGGGGAGCATTGTATCCATGATCCAGCTCTACGATACCCTGTTCGGGATATACCCGTTTCAGCGCGAGAAATATGGCCATGCACAATTCGGGTGGGGTGGAGGCATGGAGCACCAGACCATGACCTTTGTAACATCATTTGGTTTTGAACTGCTGGCCCACGAACTCGGGCATCAATGGTTTGGAGATAAAGTCACCTGCGGGAGCTGGACCGATATCTGGCTGAACGAAGGGTTTGCCACCTATCTCTCCGGACTTTGTTACGAACACCTTGCGCCGACCTGGTGGACGCGTTTCAGGGAAGTACGGGTTAAAAGCGTAACAGCCTACCCGGGCGGTTCGGTATATTGTGCCGATACGGCAAATATCAACCGTTTGTTCGACAGCCGGCTTTCATATGCCAAAGGAGCACTGGTTTTGCACCAGCTGAGGTGGCTCATGGGGGATGCCGCTTTTTTTACCGCGTTGAACAACTATCTTCATGATCCCGGCCTGGCCTATGGTTTTGCGCGTACCGAAAACCTGAAGTCGCATCTCGAAAGTGCCTGTGGAGAGGATCTTACCTGGTATTTCAACGATTGGTTCACCGGGGAAGGCTACCCGTCCTACCACATCAGCTGGACCCAGCCTGGTGATTCTGTTTTGTTTACCGTCACTCAGACCCAGTCGCACCCATCCGTCTCATTTTTCAGGATGATCATGCCCGTGCAGTTTAAAAATGCATCCCGCGATACCCTGGTCCGCTTTTTAAACACATTTTCAGGGCAATCGTTTGCCGTGAGAATCCCTTTTAAGGTCGATTCGGTCATTTTCGATCCCAACTATGAACTGATCTCGGCCAGCAACACCGTTATTGGCGCAGTTACTGAGCTTACCGGGCATAGTTTTCTGAAAATCTACCCCAACCCGGCAACCGACAAGTTAACCTTTAATTTTCAGGGATTTCCGCCCAAAGACCCGGGGAAAATATCCATCTACGATTATTCAGGACGTCTTAAGGATGAGTTCTACTTTAACCGCGAAACTGAAATAACCATCAACACCTGCAAATATTCATCGGGACTCTATTTCTATCTCCTCACCCGTTTTGGCCGCCCCATCACCGGGAAATTCATGATCGTACGGTGAGCCATCATCTGGCAGAACGTTAAAATCGGTGACGCGTGACGCGTGACACGTGACGCATGAAGTGTCACCTCTCACCTGACATCTCTTACCTGTCGCGAGTCCCCAGTCACCAGTCAAGTGTCACGTTTCACCCGTCACGTTTCACCCGTCACCCGTCACCTGTCACGTGTCACGAAATTAGAAATTAATTACCTTTATCGAAAATTTTCCCGTGTCAAACCCGCACCTGTTCCGTAAGAAATCCATCAGTCATATTCTGAAGGACGCATATAACCGGGAGGGGGAACAATCGGAGCTGAAAAAAAGCCTCAATGTTTTTGACCTTACGGCGCTTGGCATCGCTGCCGTGATCGGTGCCGGTATTTTCAGCACCATAGGAAATGCAGCTGCCAGCGGCGGGCCTGCGGTTTCGCTCCTTTTCCTGTTTACTGCCATGGCCTGCGCTTTTTCAGCTTTGTGTTATGCACAGTTTGCCTCGATCATTCCAATCAGCGGGAGCGCTTACACCTATGCTTATGCCAGTTTTGGAGAGCTTATCGCCTGGATCATCGGCTGGGACCTTATCATGGAATATGCCATTGGCAATATTGCCGTTGCCATATCGTGGTCAGATTATTTTACCGGGTTTCTTGGCGGCATTGGCCTGCATGTGCCTGCCTATATGGGTATCGACTACCTATCGGCCGCCCGGGGATACCACCAGGCCACCCTTGACATGATTCGGGGGGTATCCCTTGCAAACCTGCCCGATACATTGAAGGAAGCCTATATGGCATGGCAATCAGCCCCGGTGATCGGGGGGATCAGGATCATTGCCGACATTCCCGCCTTTTCCATCGTGGTCTTTATCACCGTCCTGGTATATATAGGCATTTATGAAACCAAGGTGGCGAGCAACACCATGGTGCTGCTCAAGGTGGGCATTCTGTTGATGATCATTACCGTAGGAGCATTTTACGTCGACCCGATGAACTGGCACCCTTTTGCCCCTCATGGAGTCGCCGGGGTCCTGAAAGGAGTTTCGGGCGTTTTTTTCGCCTACATCGGGTTCGACGCCATCTCCACCACGGCCGAAGAGTGCCGCAATCCCCGGAGGGACCTTCCCAGGGCGATCATCCTGGCACTGATCATTACCACGGTGCTCTATATTCTTATCAGCCTGGTGCTTACCGGGATGGTCCACTCTTCCGACCTGGGAGTAGGAGATCCGCTGGCGTATGCCTTTCAGAAACTTCACCTGACTAAACTTTCCGGTGTGATCGCGATCAGCGCAGTGATTGCAATGGCCAGCGTGTTGCTGGTTTTCCAGGTCGGCCAGCCCCGTATCTGGATGAGCATGAGCCGCGACGGATTGCTTCCTCCGTCGTTTTCGAAAATCCATCCGCGGTTTAAAACACCTTATTTCTCAACAATAATGACAGGTATCCTGGTGGCCATTCCTTCCCTGTTCATGAACCTGACCGAGGTGACCGACCTGACCAGCATCGGCACCCTGTTTGCCTTCATCCTGGTATCAGGCGGGGTGCTTGTGCTTCAGGGCAGCTGGAAAAAAAATGACATTCCAGCCAATGAAAAGGGGTTCCAGGTGCCTTATTTCAACAGCCGCTATTTCTTACCTTTCATCTGGACCGGCGTGTTGTGTGCTCTTTTCTTCTGGAATCGTCAGGAAATCAATGCTTTCACATCCGCTTCATTTGATCTGTCAGTCTTTTTGCATCTGCTTTTCTCCCAGTTTCCCGTGCTGATTTTCATCATAGCTGCGGTGATCCTTACCTGGTACGGAATTCGCAGGGAGCTTTCGCTGATCCCGGTGCTGGGCCTGCTCACCAATTTTTACCTGATGGCACAACTCGGCGTTACCAACTGGTTAAGGTTCCTGGTGTGGCTGGCGATTGGGCTGGTGATCTTTTTTAGTTACGGGAGAAGGCACAGCAAACTGGGAAAGTAAACATGTGTAAATTGGTTCATTGTCACCTGTCACCTGTCACCTGTCACGCGTCACGTGTCACGCGTCATGGGTCACGCGTCACGATTTTTTTAACATCTAATTTCTAAATCCTCCATGTCCCTCACCGAAATCACCATCCTCATCATCGCCGGTATCGTTGTCGGGTTTATCAATACCCTGTCGGGTGGCGGTTCGGTAATCAGTCTATCGTTATTGCTTATTTGCGGATTGCCTGCCGATATTGCCAATGGCACCAACCGGATCAGCATCTTTTTTCAGACTTTGTCTTCGGTTGGCAGTTTTACCCGCCAAAAGATGTTCACCGACCTGCGCCCGGTATGGCTGGCGATCCCGGCAACCATCGGGGCTATTCTTGGCGCGGTGCTGGCGGTAGATGTGAACACACGGGTAATTGAGATTGCCATGGCAACGGCGATGGTGATCATGTTGTTTTTCCTCTTTTATAAACCCGATAAATGGCTGAAGCAGAATCCGCGTCTTCTTTCGGTGCCCATTCGCTGGTGGCAGCTTGTCATTTTTTTTGCTGTCGGATTCTATGGCGGGTTTATCCAGGTTGGGGTAGGCTATTTTTTGCTGATGGCACTGGTTTTGGGAGTGGGGTACGACCTGGTGAAAGCGAATGCAGTAAAAAACCTGATCGTCTTTTTTTATGCCATTTTTGCCTTGCTTGTTTTCATGGTCGATGGCAAAGTAAACTATTTATACGGGGTTATCCTTTCCATCGGCAGCATGATTGGCGCACTGGTTGCATCTTACCTCGCCGTGAAGAAGGGGGCGGGGTTCATCCGCGCGGTCATCCTGCTATCCGTGGTTTTAACTATTTTACAGATCACCGGGTTGATCAATTTTTCCGACCTGATCCGGAAGATCCTTTAGAGGAGTTACTGTTTTTCCTATTGCTGGATTTCATCGTGTACGTACTCAAGTGACACCCCGGCCTGTGAGAACATCTCTTCCGATTCTTTCCCGTCATGGTATTTGCGTTCGCAAACCACCCGCTCGATGCCGCAGTTGATGATCAGCATGGCACAGGTGCGGCAGGGTGTCATCCGGCAATACAACGTTGCCTTCTCCAGTGGAATTCCAAGGCGTGCCGCCTGGCAGATGGCATTTTGTTCGGCATGTACCGTACGCATGCAGTGCTGCGTAATGCGTTCATCTTCATGCAACATCTTTTTCATCAGGTGTCCCACTTCATCGCAATGCGGCAACCCCCTTGGTGAACCGACGTAACCGGTAACCAGGATCTGCCTGTCGCGCGCGATCACGCATCCGCTGCGGCCGCGGTCGCATGTGGCCCGTTCTGAAACGGTGTGGGCAATCTGCATGAAGTATTCATCCCATGAGGGTCTGACGTAGGGTTTAGCTTCCATTTTGTGTTAATTAATTTGATGCAGGATTCTTTCGACTTCAACGAAAAGTTCCTCTTTTGTCCCATTGTTGTTCAATACGAAATCGGCTTCCCGGATACATGCTTTCAGGTTCTGTTTGTTCGGATCGGAGGTGTTCATCTCCCGGGCTTCGTCGTTGATGAAGGTTTCCAGTGAAATATGGTCAGTTTCTGATTTTCTTTCAATAATGCGGCGGAACCTTATTTCAGGATCCGCATCCACGGCAAACAGGAAGAAATTTCCCTTTTTTCGCAGGGAAACGATCTCACCGGGGGTGCGTATGCTTTCGATGATGCAGTCCCTGCCTGTCAGGGCTGCTTCGAAATACAACTGATCCGTAACGTACGACGGCCCGTTTTTGCTGCGCAATTCATTCGCCACAACCACCATGCTGTCGCGGTTCTCGGGCATCCCCCTCAGGTTGATCTCCTTTAACAGGAACGACCGCACGGAATAGTGGTCAAAACCACGCTTTTCGGCAAGATACTCCACTACCGTTCCTTTTCCCGCACCCAGGGTGCCTGTGATCCCTATGATAATCATAAATGAAAATTCAAAATGCAGATATCAAAGTCAAATATCAAATTTTCCCCGCCTTCAGCCCCTCGATCCACTTTGCCGCGACAACTGGCAGGTAAGCTTCAAGGGCCTGCATCATCTGAGGAAAGTCATCCCCTGTGATAAGCATGTTCCGGTGTTCCGGGCGGAGAAATCTTTCTGCAACCGCATGGTCCAGCATCTGCAGCAACGGGTTGAAAAACCCGTCGAGGTTCAGGAGGCCGATCGGCTTGTTGATGATGGAAAGCTGATTCCATGTCAGCACTTCGAATAACTCATCGAGGGTGCCATAGGCGCCGGGAAGGGCAATAAAAGCATCGGAAAGGTCGGTCATCAGGGCTTTTCGCTCCTGCATCCCTTCCACGATATGCATTTCAGTAAGATTGCTGTGGGCAACTTCGCGTTCAACAAGCGATCTGGGCATCACGCCGATCACCTTCCCGCCCCCGGCAAGCATCGTATCGGCGAGGACTCCCATCAACCCGATGTTTGCCCCGCCATAAACCAGGGTGATTTTTTCAGCTAAAAGATATTCAGCCAGTTTAACTGCCGCCTCGGAATATAGTTTTTGCCTGCCCATGCTGGAACCACAAAAAACGCAGAGAGAGTTGATCATTAAATTCTGTATTTTTGTTTTTAAATTGTGAGTCAAAGGTACTATAATTGATTTACGATTGTTGATTTACGATTTACGATTGAAGTGCTGATTTTAGTTTAGAATAAATTAATTCTTGTTTAAGTTCCGGAATCGGTTGTTTTCTCTGAAATCGTAAATCGTAAATCGTAAATCGTAAATCGTAAATCGTAAATCGTAAATCGTTTCCCATGCTATAC
>Ga0073936_10000676_pt1 | contig 53352 bp, 46 predicted proteins | sample AliMusrvi5mmetaG_FD_87041 | JGI IMG/M metagenome (GOLD analysis project Ga0073936, IMG submission 87041) | Freshwater lake bacterial and archeal communities from Alinen Mustajarvi, Finland, to study Microbial Dark Matter (Phase II) - Alinen... | ecosystem: Environmental > Aquatic > Freshwater >...
GCGCGTTTCTGATGTCGCTAGTCCTCGGGCACGCTCTGCCTAACAACAAGGACACAGTTCCCTTCCTCCAGCTAGGCCTCCTGTTATGGATGACCTACATCGGCCTCGTGGTGGGCGGCAACAAGGGCGACATGCTGAATCTGGCGGCGCTGGGCGGCCTTTTCGGTGGCGAGAAGACACCACGCCAGTCGCACAAGATCCTTGACACCAGCGTCATTATCGACGGACGCATTGCCGACATCGCCGAGACCGGCTTCCTTGATGGCACGCTCGTCATACCGCAATTCGTGCTGCGCGAGCTGCAGCTTGTGGCCGATTCGGCCGATTCCATGAAGCGCAACCGCGGACGGCGCGGGCTCGACATTTTGCAGAAGATCCAGAAGATGGCGGAACTGAACGTGCAGATCGTGGAAGAGGACTTCCCGAACGTGCGCGAGGTGGACATGAAGCTGATCGAACTGGCCAAAGTCTTCGATTGCAAGATTGTCACCAACGACTTCAACCTCAACAAAGTGGCGCAGCTGCACGGCGTGCACGTGTTGAACATCAACGAGCTGGCAAACGCGCTGAAGCCGATTGTCCTTCCGGGCGAAGCGATGCGGGTGTTCATCCTCAAAGAGGGCAAAGAGTACAACCAGGGAGTTGCCTACCTCGACGACGGCACCATGGTGGTGGTGGATAACGCCAAGAAGATGATCTCCAAGACCATCGACATCTCCGTGACGAGTGTATTGCAGACAACCGCCGGCAAGATGATCTTCGGCCGGTTCGACGAACGCGCCCACGCCGTCCATGAAAGACCGGGTGGTGGCGACAAGCAGGAAAAATGGCAGCACAAGGACCAGCCGAATCCGGCCGGTACCGTGGCGCCGCCTCAATAACACAAACAACTAGGATCCAAATGAAAGTTGCAGTTATCTTACCAGCCGCGGGTCTCGGGACCCGCATGGGATCGGCTTCTCCAGAGAAAGCCGGCGTCAGCCGAAAGCAGTTCATGCTGCTCGATGGCGCGCCTATACTGTTGCATACCATCCGCAAGTTCGCGGCGAATGCACTGGTCACCGAGATCGTGGTGGCGTTGCGCGGCGAGGATGTGGCCTGGGCCAAAGAGTTGATTGACGCAGACGGTTTGCCAAAACCAGTGCGCGTGGTGGTGGGCGGAGACTCACGGCATCAATCCGTCGAGAACGCGATGGCCACAATCGACGAAGACACCGATCTGGTGGCGGTTCACGATGCGGTGCGGCCGTTCATCGACCAGGATCTGATCCGGAAGGTAATCGAAGAAGCTGCGTCCTCGGGCGCAGCGATCGTGGGCATCGTCCCGGTGGACACGGTGAAGCAGGTGCATCGGAACAAGATCCGGGCCACGATTCCCCGCGACAAACTGGTGCTGGCGCAGACTCCGCAAGTTTTCCGCTTCGACTTATTGAAAAAGGCGTTCGAGCAGGCCAGGGCCGACAGTTTCGTAGGCACCGACGAATCGAGCCTGGTGGAGCGGTTGGAGCAGGTGGAAGTCAGCGTGGTGCCGGGCAGCGACCGCAATATCAAAATCACCAAGCCGACCGATATGGAACTGGCGCGGTTATTTCTTGCCGGCGAGCAGGAGAGCCGGAAAGCTTCATGAGCGAGTTTCGAACGGGTTTAGGGTGGGACAATCACCGGACCGGCGCAGGGCGGCCGCTGATCATCGGCGGAGTGGAAATCCCGAGCGATTTTGGCCTCGAAGGCCACTCGGACGCCGATATCCTGTTGCATGCGGTGACCGATGCCGTGCTGGGCGCAGCGGCGCTGGGTGACATTGGAATGCACTTCCCCGATACGGACCCAAGGTGGAAGGGCGCGGCCAGTATCGTTTTCCTGAAGCATGCCGTGGCGCTGGCGCGCGAAGCTGGCTTCAAGTTGGTAAATGTGGACTCAACGGTCGTCCTGGAGAAACCAAAGCTCAAGGATTATCGTCTTGTGATGAGGGAGAATCTTGCCTCGGCATTGGGATTGAGCCTGGACCGGGTGTCTGTGAAGTTCAAGACATCGGAAAAGGTCGGTCCGGTGGGCGAGGGCAGGTCAGCGGAAGCACAGGCTGTGGTATTGTTACGTAAGGACTAACTTCAAAAACCATGAAACAAATGCAAGTGGGGGCAATTGCGTTCTGTTTTGCGATCTTTGCCGGTAACGGCCTGGCGCAACCGACGTTTTCCAAGGACATTTCCAGAATCATTCAGGGCAAGTGCCAGCAATGCCATCGAGATGGCGACGTTGCGCCGTTCGCGATGAACGGCTACGACGACCTGGTCACCTGGTCCGATGACATCGTGCGCGTTCTCGAGACCAGAATCATGCCGCCGTGGAAGCCGGTGGCGGGCCATGGCACCTTCAAAGACGCCTTCAATCTTACCGACGATGAGCGGAACACCATGCTCAGCTGGTTGAAGAACGGCATGCCGCAGGGCGACCTGGCGGACATGCCGGACATCACGCCGCCCTCGGGCACCTGGCAGTTGGGTGACCCGGACATGGTGATCAAGATGCCGCAGGTGTTCAACGTGCCGCGCACGAAGGACCTTTACCGGTGCTTTGTGATTCCCACGGATTTCGACACGCAGCAGTTTGTTTCGGCGGTGCAGGTGGTGCCAGGCAACCGGCAGATCGTGCATCACGTGATCCTGTATATCGATACGACCGGGAACGCAGATAAGCTCGACGGCCAGGATGGACAGCCTGGTTATACCTGCTTTGGCGGCCCTGGCGACGGAGTGGCCACAACGTTGGGCAACATCCTGGGCGGTTGGGTTCCGGGCCAGCGCACGCGCCCGCTGCCTGACGGCATCGCGGTCGCACTGCCTCCCAAGGCGCGCGTGGTGATGCAGGTCCACTACTATCCGGGCGGCAAACCCGGTCCTGACCAGACGCAGGTCGGTTTGTATTTCGCCAAGACTCAGGTGGATCGCCGGCTGGTATTTGTGCCGGTGGTGCAGCAGAAATTGAACATTCAACCGGGTGATGCGAACGCCGTTCGAACGGCGAGTTTCACAATTCCGATCTTCCTGGACGCGAAAGGCATTACGATCGCGCCGCACATGCACCTGCTGGGACGCAAGATTAACGTCGATCTGATCGCCGCCGACAGGAAGACCACGACACCGATGATTTACATCGATGATTGGGATTTCAACTGGCAGGGCTTCTACAACTGGACGGATGCGGTAGACATGCCCGCCGGTTCCACGGTGAAACTGACCTGCACCTACGACAATACGGCGAATAACCCGAAGAATCCGAGCAATCCGCTGAAGCTGGTGGATTGGGGCGAAGGCACCGAAGATGAGATGTGCGTCGCGTTCGTCGGCGTGACATTTAACAACGAAAGCCTGCTGCCGTTCAATAAGAAGAAGCTGCAACAATAGCGGCGTACTTTCTCTTACGGGAGAAACCTGCTATTGTTTTCCAATGAAGCTTTTACTGTTGACTCTGCTGGCAGGGCTATCGCTGCATGCACAGGCGGTTGCTCCACCCAAAACACATCTCAAGGTCGGCGACACAGCTCCCGACTTTAAGCTCAGGGGTTCCGACGCGAAGACTTACACGCTGTCGGAATTCAAAGGCAAGAAAATGGTCGTCGTGGCGTTCTTCCCGATGGCCTTCACCGGTGGTTGAACGAAGGAACTCACTGGATACCAGGCTGGTATCAAAAACTTCAATAATTTAGAGACGCAAGTGGTCGCCATCAGCACCGATCATCCGGCGACTCTGGCACATTGGGCGAAAGAACTGGGCGCGGAATACCCGCTGTTGAGCGATTCCATGAGGAAGACGTCAGCCGACTATGGCGTACTGATTCCGACGAATGGTATAGCGAACCGGACGACCTTCGTGGTGGATCTGGACGGTAAGATCCAGCACATCGAAGAAGGTAGTGCGGCCATTGACCCGGTAGGCGCGGAGACAGCCTGCAAGCGAATCAAGAAAAAGTAAACTTCATCAACCGTAGCAAGGGTCAACCGCCGGTCGTGTGACGGCGGTTGGCCAACCTGATTGTTCGAACTCCCCCGCCCGCCCGATGGCATTCCCTCTCGCGTCCCGGCCCTTTACGCAGACTTAGGAGCGAAAAGGTAGCCACCCACGATTCCGCGGTAGCAGCGACAGCGAAAGTCGCGCTCCAATGCCGGCGAAACTCCTCCACCTTGCGCTGCTGGCGTTTGCGCAGGCGCGCCGCGGCGGAGTCGCCGGAGATGATCGAGAGCAGCGTCTCGCAATCATTGATGGCGCCCAGGATGGACTGCAGGTCTTTGACTTGAGCGATCCTGGCATTAAGGATGTGGCCGTAGGGATCCGCGAATAACTCCATGGAGTATCGGAACTTCTTTGCCGCGATGCGGAAGGCATGCAACTGAGCGGGCGTCGCATGGGGTTCGGCGGCCCGATTGCCATGGGCGAAGAAATCCGCAGCCATCGCGCTCAGGATCTCGCGGGCATGCGGCTCTAATGGCATGGAGGCTTGCTTCAGCGAGCGAAGTCCCAACTCCTCTTTGAGCCGGGCCGGGCGTCCCCGGTCCAGCCATTTGTTGAGTGCCGAGACGAGGCTGGCGGCGGCTAGAGTGCGGTGTTCCTCAAGCTGATCCTGATCCCGGACATGCCAGTGATGCAGGTAATCCATGGCGACGTCCAGATTGCGGACTTCGCCAGCCAGGTGCATCATTTTTTTCAGCCGCGTGCGGATTTTGGAGGCGGAGTGGGCGGAGAAACAGAATTCAAAGTGACGTAGAGCTTGGCTGAGGCGCCGGATGGCGACACGGAGGTCATGGACCTCGTCAGGCCCGCGTGATTTGAGGGCGGCATCAATGCGGAACGTCACTTCATCGAATAAACGTTCGCATGTTGCCGCCGCAATTCCCTTAGTGTTATCCGGCGTCATAACCGTACCACACTCAGTATACGAAATTCGAAACGATTATTTGACAGCGATCGTAATGCCGGCGGGGCTGTCAGTGGTACCGACGCGCACTACCACCGGAACTGCCGCGCCCAAAGGTGCGGTAGCGGGCACGCGAGCGTTGATCTGAATGACGCCGGCAACCAGGCCTGGAGCAGCACCGCTGTAAACAACCGGAGCATCGATGTTGCCGATCTTCACCGTGACGGTCTGGGTCGGAGCAGGCAGCGGTACGACGGCAAGCTGTCCGTCGACACCCGCCGGTTTGGTCGCGCCTTCGCCGGTAGCGAAGATCTGGACAATTGTGCCGCGGGCTGCGGCGTTGGTAGCCGCGTTGAGCGAGAAGTCCTGATTGAGGATGGCGCCGGGTCCGGTGCCGGAGGAATCGAGGGCGAAGACCGCCGGTGAGGCGGTAGCGACGTTCAGAGTCACAGCGTTTGAAGCGGTACCCTGATACTCCACAGTCACGGAGGTGGTGGTCTTGCCGGCGACCGAGTAGGGAACGATGGCGCTGGTCTGCGTCGCCGAGGAATAGACAATAGGTGCGGCCACTCCGTCGAAGAGCACACGAGTCGCGCCGAGGTTATTCACGAGTCCGTTCTTGGCGGCGTTCAATTGTAGAGTAGTCAGCGGGGTTGTCCCGACGAGCGTTCCGTAGATGGTGATGATTTCACCGGCGGATACAGGGCCGGCCTTGAAGCTGGCGGCATTTACGATTCCCGCGGCGGTGATGGCGGGCACGGAACCGGCCTGCGTCACCGTGTAGGTGAGTGAGCCGACCGTAATGGTGCCGGTGCGCGGGGAGACGGTCGGGTTCATTTCGACCGCGAAATCGACCGCGCCGCTACCGCTAATGCTGGAGAATCCGCTGATGGTGATCCAGGGTACGTTGCTGACGGGTGTCCAGGTGCAACCGGCGGCGGAACCGTTGACGCTGAAGCGACCGGAGGTTGCCGGGCCAGCCAGGCTTCCCGAAGTAGTGGCCAGCGTCAGATTGCAGACGGCACCGGCCTGGGTGAGCGAAAACGTTTGGGTGGCAATCTTGATAGTTGCGCTGCGCGCAGTCGCGGTGGAATTGGCCGGGACGGAGTAACTGGCGGTGCCGCTGCCAGTGGTGGTTGCCGCACCGGAGGTGATGGCGAGCCAGGTTGCGCTGGATACCGCGCTCCAGTTGCAGGCGGTTGTGACGCTGATGTTGCCCGTATATGCGCCGGAGGAGATGCTGGCGCTGGCGGGGTCGATTGCGTAGTCGCACGACGCACCGGGCTGAGTGACGGTGAAGAGCTGATTGGCGATGCTGATAGTGCCGCTGCGGGATATCGGCGTTGTATTCGGGGCCGCGGTGAAGGCAAGCGTCCCTGCGCCGGAACCGCTGGCGGGTTGGGAGAGGGTAATCCAGGACGCATTACTGGTGGCGGTCCAGTTACAGCCCTGGAAGGCGTTTACCGTCAAGGAGGCCACAAGACCGGCCGATGGGACATCCATCGTGCTGGAGCCCAGCGTCACAGAGCAGGATGCGGCGGCCAGAGAAACAAAATGCTGGCCAGTACCGACCAGGATAGATCCATTCTTTAGCTGCGCCGTGGTATTGGAAGCGACGTTGTAGGAGAAGGAGGCGTTACCTGTACCAGAGGTTGCACCGGTGTAGAAAATCCAAGGATCGGAGACGCTGACTGTCCAGGAACAGGTGGTGGTCAGGTTGAACGCACCGGTGCCGCCAACCGAGGGGAAAGACTTCGAGCCTGGTGAGATGGCGTAATTGCAGTTCGCGCCGTTCTGGGTGACCGTGAAGGTCGCGTCATTGATAGTGATATGGCCTGTTCGCGTGGTGGGGGTGGTATTGGCTTGAATCGCATAGCCCACTGTCCCGTTGCCTGTTCCGGTAGCGCCGGAGGAGATTGTCAGCCAGGTGGAGTCACTCACTGCGGTACGTGTGCAGGTTGTAGCGTTGGCGGTGATGCTGAGAGTGCCGGTGGCTGCTTTTTCCTGTACGGTGGCAAAGGCTGGCGCAACCGTGAAGCTGCAGGCGGCGCTTTGGTTGATGCTAAGAACGGCAGTGCCTATGGTGATGGTGGCGGTACGCGGACCACTGGTCGGGTTGGGATCGATGTTATAAGTAATGACCGAATTGCCGGATCCGCTGCTCGGACTAGTGAGGGTCACCCACGGATCGGACACTACTGCGGTCCAGGAACAACTGGAGCCTGTATTCAAGTTCGTCGAGCCCGGACCACCGGTTCCAGGTACGCTGTCCGTCGCAGGGTTCAGCGTATAGGTACAAGCAACGCCGGATTGGGAGACGGTAAAGGTGGCCTGTCCATTATTGACGGAGATCAGACCGGTTCGGGGCGCCGGACTGTTATTCGCGCCGACCGTGTAAATGAAGGTAACAGGATTCGACGTGCCACCGGCTGGACCGTTCACCACGGTAATCCACGGGCTATCGGACGTAGCGGTGCGTAAGCAATTGGCCGGATTGCCCGTCGCTGTGAATGTGCCGTTCTGGGTGCCACTGGCGGACTGAGCCGTAGACCCACTCGATAACGAGACCGAATTGCAGGTCTGGGAGAGGCCGACCGCGCACACTGCAAGCAGGCTAAAAAGAAGACGCAGAATCATTAAGATTATTAGAACACCGATTGGGGGTATGAAGTTGCTCGCCCCGAATCTTTTCAACCCCCTGGCGCATCCAAAGCTTTTAGAAAGAGGAAATCGAGGTCATGCGCGATCATCGGCCCAGTTGTTTTGCGAAGAAGTCCGCTGCACGCCGGTACGTCTCTTCGGTGGCATGGCGATTGGCCGGCACGGACTGCTTTTTAGTTCCCGGATCATCATAGTTGTGCTGAGCGCCAGGGAAGACGACGGTTGTCAACTGGCTACCGGCGGCTTTGGCGCGCCTTGCAAAGGACTCGCAGATCTTGGGTGAGACCTCTTCGTCGTCGGCGGCGAGCAGCATGAGAACCGGGGCATAGGTCCGGTATTCGCCTTTCACCGCTTCCATGCCGCAACCGGGATATTCGGCCAATGCGGCCCGGAAGCCACTGACAGGGCTGGGGGATTCGATTCCGGGAGCCTGGTCGCTGAGGGTGGCGAGAACGGTCATGGCGCCGTTTGACCAGCCCTGGACTCCGACGCGGCCGGCTACTACGTCGCGGCGCGAGCGCAGATAGCGCAGCGCACCGTAGGCATCGAGCGGACGGACGTACTGCTCGCTGACTTCGGCTGGCCGGTCTTTGTAGCTGCCCTTCTGGAAGCCTTCGGGGTAGCCGCGCGGACAGAAGCTATCGACAAGCATGGCGATATATCCCCGGCCGGCCCAATACTCACCCCAGGACTTGTGACGTTTGGAGAGCGTAGTAGATTTATAGACGCCCTTGGCGAGCGAGGAGTAGGCTCCGGCGCGGCCGTGCAGCAGCACGATGGCGGCATGCGGCCCGGGAGTTGCAGGTTCGAAGACGTAGCCGGTAAGCCGGGTCTTGCGGTCTTCGCTCTGGAAGTGGACGGTTTTGATATCAGCCGCCTGGCAGATACCGGCGATTGCGGCGCATAACAGAAAAAATCGCATGGACAATTTTAGCAAAGGAGAAAGAGAATGATTACGATTCGGCCCTCAGAAGAACGCGGCAGGGCAAAATATGACTGGCTGGACAGCCGGTTTTCCTTTTCGTTCGACCAGTACTACGATCCGGCGCACATGGGCTTCCGGGCGTTGCGAGTGATTAATGATGACATCATCGCTCCTGGCGGAGGATTTCCGACACATCCGCATCGCGATATGGAGATCGTTTCGTGGGTGCTCGATGGCGCGCTGGAGCACAAAGACAGCCTGGGGAACGGCGGCATCATCCGGCCTGGCGACGTGCAGTACATGAGTGCGGGCACTGGTATCCGCCACAGCGAATTCAATGCATCGAAGACGGAGCCGGCGCACCTGCTGCAGATCTGGATTATGCCGGACATGAAGGGCAAGCAGCCAGTGTACGGGCAGCGCTCGATTGCAGAGGAACTGACGCCGGGGAAGCTGGCATTGGTGATGGAGTTTCCATCCGCAGTGGTGTATGCGGCGCGATTCCAGGGCGGCGAGTCGGCAACTCATGAGCTCGCGGCTGGAAGGCATGCCTGGATACAGGTGGGCCGGGGCGCGATTGAAGTGAATGGCGTTACACTGGGCAAGGGGGACGGCGCGGCGATCTCCGAGGAATCCGCATTGAGCATTCGTGCGGCTGGTCCTGCTGAGATTCTGCTCTTCGATCTGGTCTAAATGGCAGCAACGTTTGAATTCTTGATACGCCACGGGTATGCCGTGTTGTTCGCGCTGGTACTGGCGGAACAGCTCGGCGTGCCCGTGCCTGCCGCTCCCGCTTTGATGGCTATGGGTGCATTGGCGGGGTTGGGCAAGTTCTCATTTGGCATGGCGCTGGCGGTGACAGCGCTGGCGGCGATACTGAGCGATTCCATCTGGTATGAGATCGGCCGGCGGCGTGGGCGCAGGGTATTGAATCTGCTGTGCCGGATTTCGATGGAGCCCGATTCGTGCGTGAAACAGACCGAGGACGTCTTCGTGAAGTATGGTTCAAGCACGCTGCTGTTCGCAAAGTTTGTGCCGGGCCTGAGCACGGTAGCGCCTCCGCTGGCGGGAATGACGGGCATGCGGGCTGGACTGTTCCTGCTGTTCGATGCGGCGGGTTCGCTGATCTGGGGTGGCGCCCTGCTGGGGGTGGGCGTGTTGTTCCGCCGTCAGTTGGAACCGATACTGGAAGCGGCGTCGCGGCTGGGCTCCTATTTTCTGGCGCTGCTGGCGCTGGGGCTGGGCGTCTACCTGGGAGTCAAATATTATCAGCGGTGGCGCATGATGAAGGTGCTGCGCGTCGCGCGGGTCACGGCAGAGGAACTCAGCCAGATGATGGATGAGGGCGCGGAGATGGTGATCGTCGACATGCGCAATCCGCTCGAGATCGCAGAGACGCAGAAGGTGCCCGGAGCGATCCAGATGCGCGGCAGCGAACTGGAGGTGAGGCATCACGAAATCGCGCGCGACCGCGACGTGATACTTTACTGTTCTTGACCAAACGAATATACCAGCGCCCGTGCGGCGCTACTGTTGAAGAAAGTCGGAATTACACGTGTGAGGCCGCTGGACGGCGGCTTTGACGCCTGGCAACGCGCAGGATTCCCCGTAGAGAGACCATCATGATTCCTTTCGCATTTCTGTTGGCGATGAACATTGTGCCCGATGCGCCTGACGTGGCTTACAAACAGCCGCAGGTTGCGGTGGTTGGCCAGCGCGCGGCGATCGCGTTCGGCGCCGGCAATGACATCTTCTGCATCACGTCAAAGGATGGCGGCAAGACGTTTACGAAGCCGGTGAAGCTGCCTTCGGGCGGTGTGATGTCGCTTGGGCGGCATCGCGGGCCGCGCGTGGCGTTCAGCGGAAGTGCGATTGTGATCTCGGCGATCTCCGGCAAGATGGGTATGGGCAAGGATGGGGATCTGCTCGCTTATCGATCGACCGATGGCGGCAGGACGTGGTCTGCGCCAGTGCGCGTGAATGATGTGGAATCGAGCGCTCGCGAGGGCTTGCATACGATGGTGGCGGGTCCGGATGGGATGCTGTTCGCGGCGTGGCTGGATCTGCGGATGAAGGGAACGCGCCTGTATGGTTCGGTCTCGCGCGATGGCGGCTTGACGTGGCAGAAGAACCTGCTGGTTTACGAATCGCCCGACGGAACGATCTGCCAGTGCTGCCATCCATCGGCGATGATCGCGGCGGACGGCAGGATTCACGCTATGTTCCGCAATGCATTGGGCGGGTCACGCGATGTGTACGATGCGGTGATCTCCGCGGACGGCAGGAAAATCGAAGCGCAGAAACTGGGACAGGGGACTTGGGTTTTGAACGCCTGTCCGATGGACGGCGGTTCGATTTTCGCGGGCGGCAGTGTGTGGCGTCGCGATGGCGTGGCGTACTTCGCAGCGACGGGAAGGGCGGAAGAAGCGCTGGGTAAGGGCAAGGATCCCTCGGCGGCCATGGCCAGTGGCGAGTTGTTCGCGGCCTGGTCGGACGGCCCGGTGATCCGCATGACCGGCGGCAAGACGCTCAGCGAAGACGGGGCGTTCGTGAATGTAGCGGGTACGGATGCGGTGATTGCGGCTTGGGAATCGAAGGGGTCGATCGGGATCGCCAAGCTGCGGTGAAAGCATTGCTCCGCGGTGTAGAATCTATCTAGATGCTGACGCGCCTATACGTTGACAACTTTCGGTGCTTTGAAGAATTCGAGTACACGCCCGCACGCAATGAGTTGATTCTCGGAGGAAATGGCGCAGGCAAATCGACACTTTTCGATGTTTTGCTCATTCTCCGCCAGCTTGTCGCGAAGGGTGATGCACTTGATGATTACCACCTGCTCAGACAGCGAACCCGTTGGCTCGACAAGACCGAGATCACATTCGAACTGGATGCAACGATCGATGGTGACGCATTTAAGTACCGCATCCTGATAGATCCCTGGGGTGAGCCCGCACGCCCTCGGGTGCGGTGCGAAACCTTGTTCTTTGAGGGCAAGGCGATCTTCGAGTTTCATAAAGGTGAGGTACACCTATACAACGACCACTTCGAGAACAAAGTAACCTATCCCTTTGATTGGCACCGCCCGGCCCTTGCAACAATTTCCAGGCGCAAGGACAATTTGAAGCTGATGCGATTCAAGGATTGGTTGAGTACTTTGTTCTGCTTTCGGCTTAACCCATTCTCAATGGGTTCGCGCGCAGAAGGAGAGAGCCCTTATCCAAACGTCGACCTTTCGAACTTTGCGGGATGGTATAGACATCTGATACAGACGCATCCCATCGAAAATGCCGAGTTGATGAAAAGCCTCAGTGCGGCGCTTGATGACTTCCGCATCCTTAGATTTGAAGCAGCGGGGGAAAATGTGAGCCTGCTCGCCGCGGAATTCGGCTCGCCGGATACGAAGGTCAACAGGTTTTACTTTAACGAACTGTCAGATGGTCAGCGCTGCCTCATTGCAATATACACGATTCTCCACTTCGTGCTGGCAATGGGCAGCACCGTCCTGCTGGACGAGCCGGACAATTTCTTGTCCTTGCGCGAAACACAGCCCTGGCTATCCGCAGTGGAGGATATCATCGAAACCAGCAAAGGACAGGTTCTCTTGATTTCGCATCATCCTGAGATCATCAATCAATGGGCGCCGGACAGTGGCGTTCAAATGGTCAGAAGCGGAAGCGGCCCGGTGAGAATCGAGAAGTTTCTCGGTGATCCTGAAAGTCCGTTAACAGCGGCCGAATTGATAGCCCGCGGTTGGGACAGTGAGTAAGCCGTCGCTGGTGACCATTCTCGCCGAAGACAAGAACCATCAGCGATTTGTGTATCGTTTCCTGAGAGAAAGGGGCTTTCCGGCACATCAGATTCGCAGTTTACCACTGCCTTCGAATTCCGGCGGAGGGGCAGGAGAACAGTGGGTCCGCAGACATTATTCCGGCGCGGTGCAAGCGCTGCGCAATCGGGCGTCCAAAGCAAGTACGGCACTTGTGGCAGTGATCGATGCAGATGCCGAAACGGTGGCGAAACGCGAACAGCGGCTCCGTGAGTCACTTCAGGTAAGTGGGCTTTCGGGACGGGAGCACGATGAGGCAATTGTCCATTTGATCCCCAAACGCAATATCGAGACATGGCTGCTGTTTTTGACAGGATCTGACGTAGACGAAGAGAGCGATTACAAGCGCTCAAGAAATCCGGAGGTCTGGACGGGAATGATTCCAAGCGCTGCGCGTACCTTTGCTTTGCACGTGAAGGGCTTGAACAGGTCCAATCTCGAAACCGTTCCATCACTCGCCGCTGCCATTGGCGAGGCCGCCCGATTCCCAGCTTGACAGGACAATCCGGAAAGCTTAATCACAGGCTCGCGCCGTGATTCTAGAAAGGGAATGCGATGCCGTGAGATTCAGATCCCTATTATTTCAACTCTCGGCTCTTGGGCAGTACCTCTTCCAAGGTGTCGGCAAGGATGAACTCATCGAAGTAGATCGTATCCACCGATGACTTGTGCGGGCTGCGGTGGATGCCTGGCTGGCAGAAGTAGACTGACTCCGCGCCTTTGGTTTTCAGCTTGCGATCGAGCACCAGCGCGCCATCGAACCAAAGCCGCGTGTTGCCTTTTGCCGGGTCTTCCGACCAGTGGATGTGCATCGCCAGGTGATGCCATTTTCCGGTGGTGAACTCCGCCTCCCACTCCACGCCGTTGCGGCCCAGGTTTCCGGTGCCGTATTTGATCAACGTCCCACCGCCGTCTTTTGGCTGCACCCACCACGTCATTACGTTGTTGTAGCGGGGCGGTGGGGTGCCTTCCCAGTAGAAGAAGTTGTCGCGATCCTTAGGCGGCTCGGCCATGTAGAGGTAGAACGACATGTAGGTGTCGTCGCCCTCCTGCACCGTTACCTTCGGTCCGCCTACCTGCACACGGAGTTGCTGGGCGTTGAAGACGTCGGTCTCGTGGATGGTGAACTTGGCGGCGTACTTCCCTTCCCTCACGACGTCGGATACTACTTCGACATTGCCGGGCTTGGCGTTCTGGCTGCGGGTGCCGGTCTGGGCCCACTCGCTCAGGTCGCCTGTTTCGAAGCCGGCCCGGAATAGGACCTTGGCCGAGGCCGGATTGTTGGCGCCGAGCAGCACCGTTGCCAGAAGGAGAGTTCGCATATGAGTCCCGGATATTCAGTTTGCCACAAGACCGGATGATATACTGAACCAATTATTAGGCGCGGGACAGGAGTGGTGGGGCAGGTAGATAACCTGCAACCGATTGGAAATCGGCAGGACGGCGATTGGCAATCGCCGCGCAGGTTGCCAACCTGCCCCACTTCGATATCCCAAACGTCCGCTGATCGATGACCAAGACAATTGCACTTTTGGCAATCACACCTGCGCTCTTCGGCGGGACCGAAGCGTTTCTTAAAACGTATTGCGCGGCCTGCCATCAGGGCGCGAAACCGGCTGGCGGGTTTTCCATCGCACGCCCGGCGTGGAGCCGCGCGGCTTTGCGTGTCCGCAATATGGAGATGCCTCCGAAAGGTGCGCCCACGCCTCCGCTCGACGAGCGCGAGAGTTTCTTCAAAGAAGTGACCGACTCCCTGCACCAGCAGGCGTGTGCCGCGGGACCAGTGGCGGGCCGTGCGCCATTGCGCCGGTTGAATCGCGATGAGTACGCAGCCACGATGCGCGACCTGCTCGACATGCACCTCGATATCGGCAAGTTCCTGCCCGCCGATGGCGCTGGTGGCGAAGGCTTCGATAACGCCGCCGAGACGCTGTTCCTTTCGCCATTGCTCGCCGAGAAGTATCTGGATGCCGCGAGCTTCGCCATGGACTTTGCGGCCAAAGAGTACAAGTCACGCGCTAAGCTGTTGGTCGCCAAACCGGGGCCCGGCGTCACCGCCGAAAAGGCCGCCAACACGGTGCTGGCCACGTTTCTTGCTCGCGCATTCCGGCGTCCTGTGTTTGTGGCGGAGGTCGCGCCATACAACGAGGTTTTCCGTACCTTCCAGAAGCAGGGCCGCACCTTCGATGAAGCGATCTTCGCCGCGATGCGCGTGGCTCTGGTCTCGCCGATGTTCCTGTTCCGCTCCGAACCAGCCAACCGCACCGGCCGTGAACGGCCACTCGATGCCTATGCGCTGGCATCGCGGCTTTCGTATTTTCTGTGGGGCTCCATGCCCGACGAATTCCTCACCGACGTTGCCGCCAGCGGCAAGCTGAATGACCCGGAAGTGCTCAGTCAGCTGACCGAACGCATGCTGCGCAACGACCGGGCACTGGTGTTTGCCGAGCGCTTCACCGGCCAGTGGCTGCGCACGCGCGAACTCGCCGGGGACAAGGCTCCAGACGCGAAACTGTTTCCGGGATATTATGCCGATGAAGATCTGCGAAGCGACATACGCCTCCAGCCGGCTCTGTTCTTTCGTGAGATGTTGGTACGCAACCGCCCCGTGCTGGACCTGCTCGATTCCACGCACACGGTGGCCACGCGAACACTGGAAAAGCACCTCGGACTGAAGCTGCCGTTGAATCAGAATGCACCGCAGCAGCCGCAGTGGGTGGAGTTGCCGCCGGATTCGAAGCGGGGCGGACTGCTGGGCATGCCTGCCGTGCTGGCGGTTTCCTCGCACCCGTATCGCACCAGTCCGGTGCTGCGCGGTGCATGGATCCTGGAGACGCTGCTCGGCACCCCGCCGCCACCGCCTCCGCCGATGGTGCCAGCGCTTGAAGAGCCCGCGGCAAATGCGCCGGCGAAGACCATGCGTGAGCGAATGGCGCAACACCGGACCAACGCGGTTTGCGCAAGCTGCCACAGCCGCATCGATGGCTTGGGCTTCGCGCTCGAAAACTACAACGTGCTCGGCCAGTGGCGCGATACGGACGCCGGCAAGCCGATCGATAATTCCGGCGAATTGGCCGACGGGACGCACTTCCGCGGATCGCAGGAGTTGCGCGCGGCACTGCTCGCCCGCAAGGATCTGTTTGTCCGCAACCTAACGTCCAAGCTGCTGGGCTATGCGCTTGGCCGCAGCCTGACGCCGCAGGACGGCTGCACGGTAGATGTTATCTTGGAACATGTGCGCGATAAGGGCTACAGCTCCAAAGCGCTGATCACGGAGATCGTATTGAGCGTGCCGTTCCGCTACCAGGCGCCGGCCAAACCGCCATCCAAAGGAGAGAAGCGATGAGATCCAATTTGTCACGGCGAACACTGCTTCGGGGAGCGGGAGCCGCTCTGGGTCTGCCCTGGCTGGAGGCGATGGCCGCCACCGGAACGTCGGCGGCGCCGCCCAAACGCATGGCGTTCCTCTACATGCCAAATGGCGTGAATGTGCCGATGTGGGTGCCCGAGGGCACAGGCAGGGAGTTCAAGCTGTCACCAACGCTGGAGCCGCTGGCTGCGGTGAAGGACAAGATCACGATTCTGAGCGGCCTGTGGAATGCGGGGTCAAAGGGCGGCGACGGGCACTACGTGAAAGAGGCTGCCATCCTCACCTGCCAGACGATCAAGAAGACGCAGGGCGCCGATGTAGGCAACGGCACCTCGGTGGATCAGGTTGCAGCGAAACAGGTCGCGGCGCAGACGCCGCTGCCGTCACTCGAATTGGGCGTGGCGCCGGTGGCGATCGGCGTGGATGCGGTGGTCGGGTACACGCGCGTCTACGGGTCGCACATTGCATGGAGTGACGCGACGACTCCGCTTGCTCGTGAGATCAATCCTCGCGCTGTGTACGAACGGCTGTTCCGCGCGGCAACAGGGCCGACTCTGAACACTGCACAGGCGGACAAGCTGCTGCTCGACCGGGTACTCGGTGATGCGCGCCGACTGAGGGCAGAGGTGGGTGCGGCGGATCAGATCCGGCTCGACGAATATCTGTCGCTGATGCGCCAGATGGAAAAACGCGTGGAGCGTGCCAGCAGCGGCCAGCAGCGGACATGGAAGGCGCGTGCTCCGATGGATGCGAAGGCGCTGCCGAATGAGAATCCCGCAGGCCATGCAGAGCATGTTCGCTTGATGATGGACATGATTGCAACTGCGTTCCAGACTGACACGACGCGTGTCAGCACGTTCATGTTTGGCAATGCGGTGAGCAACGTGAGCTTCCGTTTTCTTGAGGGCGTGAGCGCGGGTCATCACGACGTTTCGCACCATCAGAAGGATGCCGATAAGTTGCGCCAGTATCAGATCATCAATCGCTGGCACGTGGCGCAGTACGCTTATCTGCTCGGCAAACTGGAGAGCATGCGCGAAGGCGAATCCACGGTACTCGATAACTCGATGGTGGTGTTCGCGTCGGCGTTGAGTGATGGCAACAGCCACAGTCCGCATAAGCTGCCGGTGGTGGTCGGCGGCCGCGGCGGGGGAAGCATCAATAGCGGGCAGCATCTTCAGTTTGCGGAAGACAGTCCGCTGGCAAATCTGTATGTATCGATGTTGAATGTTTTCGGTGTTCCTACGGAACGCTTTGGCGACAGCACGGGTCCGCTGGCAGGCCTGGTGCGGTCATGATGCGACAGGCGTTGCTGTTGATGGTGGCCGCGCCGCTGGTGGCAGCCGATCTGAGCGGCATCTGGGTGGGGCGCATCGCTGGGCGCAACGGTGATTTGCAGGACATCGCTTTTCAGCTCCGGCAGAACGGCTCGAAGATCGAGGGGAAGTTGTATGGCGACTATCAGAGCAGCCCGATCGTGGAGGGCACTGTTGCGGGCCTGCTCGTAACTTTCGTGGTGAGCGGCTCCGAACAGGCCGGCAATCAGATCAACGAAACGCTCACGAGATTCACTGGCAAGTTTGAAAACGGCGAGATCGAGTTGTTGCGCGAGCGCGAACGGTCGAATAACGCCGGTAATAAGGGCGCGGTGGAACAGCGGCGGAATACTCCTCGGCAGACGTTTAAGTTGAAGCGGCTGACATAGAGCGAACTCAAAGTAGCCACCTATCGGGCAAATCAGGTAAACTAACGAGTGGAGGAATGGGTGAGTGGTTGAAACCGGCGGTCTTGAAAACCGTTTAAGGGGAAACTCTTACGGGGGTTCGAATCCCTCTTCCTCCGCCACTCTAAAGTTCTGTTGCGGCCTGTTCGATCATCAAGCGGCATTGTGGTTCGCGGACGTCTCCTCAGCGCAACACTTCCTGTATTCACAAACAAACTAAGAAGCCACGCGAAGCACACGCCGCAAATCGGCAGGGATTGAAAGCTTTCGAAACATCTTTGCCGGGTACAAATAGTCTTCTCCAGACTCGTCCACAACGCGCAAGAACCCTTCCAATTCCGCATCGGCGTCAGCTAGGAACGGATACAGCTTCCGTACCTCCAGCGACGCGGAGTAACCTGCATTCTTAACACAAACAACGAATCCATTCGTTCGAATTTGCATATCAGTCGAGCAACCGTTTGATTTTCATTTCCCGCCTACCAATTCCTGCGGCTTCATACCAGTGTACTTCCGCCGTGCGAATTTGCCACCGTCGAGCCGGATCTGTGCAATTCCCTTCCTCTTGCGCCATCGCCCATGGCCATAAAACTTCCTCAAGCGAGGCAGATCCCTGATTGATCCACCGATCGCAAATGTCTCAATCTCGACGATGGGCCCAAGGATCTCAAATCCCACTCCCTCATCCTACAGCACCCCCAAGGCCCAATTCCCACCCTGTGATAGAATTCATCGAGGAAACCCCGTATCCACAAGATGAAACGCACCCTCGCCCTTTGTTTCGCCGCTTGCCTGAGCATCCCTTTCGCGCATGCGGAGGATGGTCCGGAGTTTTTCGAGAAGAACATCCGCCCGATCTTCGCGCGGCAGTGCATGGCGTGCCATTCCGCTGCGGCGGGCATGGGTGGACTCAAGCTCGATACGCGGGAAAACCTGCTCAAGGGTGGCAAGCGCGGTCCGGCGGTGACGCCCGGCAATGCGGGAGAAAGCATCTTGCTGCGGGCAGTCGCGCACAGCGCCGACCTGAAGATGCCGCCCTCCGGCAAGCTCAAAGACTCTGAAATCGCGCTGCTCCGCCAGTGGGTGGGGATGAATGCACCATGGGGTGCGGAGGCCAAAGCCGCAGACGCGAAGACGAAGTTCTGGGCCTTCGTACCTCCGAAAGAGACCGCTCTCCCGGTAGTGAAGAACAAGGCCTGGGTACATTCACCGGTGGATGCCTTCGTGCTCTCCGCCCTCGAAGCCAAGGGCCTCGCGCCCGCGCCTGCCGCCGACAAGCGAACGCTGATCCGCCGCGCTACGTTCGATCTCACCGGACTGCCACCAACGCCTGAAGAAGTTCAGGCATTCCTCAAAGACGACAGGCGCGACGCCTTCGGTCGCGTGGTTGACCGCCTGCTCGCCTCTCCACACTACGGCGAACGCTGGGGCCGTCACTGGCTCGACGTCGCACGCTACGCCGATTCCAACGGACTCGACGAGAACCTCGTCTATCGCCACGCCTGGCGGTATCGCGACTATGTCATCGCCGCCTTCAATAAGGACAAGCCTTTCGATCTGTTCCTCAAGGAACAACTGGCCGGCGACTTGCTGCCCGCCGCCGACGAAGCCACGCAATTCGAGCGCTATACCGCCACTGGATTCCTCTCGCTCGGCGCCAAGATGCTGGCCGAAGACGATCCGCTGAAAATGGAGATGGACATCGTGGACGAACAGCTTGACACCACCGCTCGCGCGTTCATGGGACTCACCGTAGGCTGCGCGCGTTGCCACGATCACAAGTTTGACCCCATCCCCACCGCCGACTACTACTCCATGGCCGGCATCTTCAAGAGCTCGAAGACGATGGAGAACTTCAACGTGGTCGCCAAGTGGCATGAGTACGTGCTGGCCAACGAACAGGAGCGCGCGAAGTTGAAGGCCCATCTCGACAAGGTGGACGCCAAGGCGCGCGAGATCGGCCGTATCTCAGGCGCGGAGAACAGCAAGCTGGTGAAGGAAGCGCGGGCAAAGATCGGGATGTATCTGCTCGCTGCCGGCGATGTGCTGCGCTACGAGAAGACCGTCCTCACACCAGCGAAAACGGGCGCTGGGATTGCGCGCGCCGCGGCCAGCTTCGATCGCGGCAACGCCCCACGCACCCTCGAAAAGGGCAAACCCAACACCACACCGAGAGAGAAGGCGCCCTACTATGCCGAATTCGATCTGACGGTGCCAGTTGCCGGCGACTACCAGTTCGACATGCTCGAACTGGAGAGCGGCGCGGGCACTTTCGACATCGCGGTCAACGGTACCCTGGAGATCAAAGGTCAGCCTGCGGTCACCAATCGCGGAGCCTCGCCCGATGCGGGCGGTTGGTCCGTCGCTGGAGTGCTGCCGCTCAACGCAGGCCGGAACACCATCCGCCTGGAGCACAAGAATCGGTTCCCCTACTTTGAGTCGCTGCAACTCACCGCCCTCGCCAAAGGCGTCGAAGCGCCGCGTTCGCCGGAGCAGGTGGCTCGGAAGTACAAGGTGAACCCCAGCTATCTGCGGCAGTGGGTGGATGAGATGCGCCGCAACAAGGGCGCACCGCATTCGGTGATGTTCGCGCTGTTCGCCTACTCGGCAAAGAAGCCGCTCGATGGCTGGCTCTCTCCAGCCAGGCAGCGCTTCGCGGGATTCGAGCCGAAGTCGCGCGAAGAGCTGGCGGCCCGCTACCAGCAACTGTTTGACGAAGCCGATGCCGCGTGGCAGGCCGAGTTGCAGTCGCGCAAGAACCTGCCGAAAGAGAAGAAAGAACGCAACGCGATCAAACAGGAAGAGGGCTTGAAAGACCCTGTATTGGAAGCGTTCCGAGAAGTGTCGTACGCGAAGGCCGGCCCGTTCCGCGCACCCGGCGACGCCAAGCAGTACTATCCGGCGGATGTGCAGACGCAGCTCACGCAGCTGGAAAAAGAGCGCAAGACGCTGGAAGATGCGACGCCCGATCTGCCGAAGGCGATGGGCATTCGCGAGGGCGAGCAGATCGCCGATATCCCGATTCACATTCGCGGCAGCCACTGGACGCAGGGCAAGGAGCCGATGCCGCGGCATTTCCTCACCGTTGTCCCGGGCACGAATGCAAAGCCGGTGCCGGCGAACCAAAGCGGACGCCTGCAACTGGCCGAATGGCTGACACAGCCCGAGCATCCACTCACCAGCCGCGTGATGGCGAATCGCATCTGGCGCTGGCATTTCGGCAAGGGGATTGTGCCGTCGGTCGATAATTTCGGACGGCTCGGCGAGATGCCAACGAATCAGCCGCTGCTCGATTACCTGGCGCTGCGCTTCACCGGCGCGAACTGGTCAATCAAAGAGATGCACCGCCTCATCATGCTATCGAGCACTTACCAGATGAGCTCCAATTACAACGAGAAGGCCGCCGAAACCGACCCCGAAAACACGCTGCTGTGGCGGGCCAACCGGCGGCGACTGGAGTCGGAAGCGATCCGCGATGCAGTCACGGCTGTGACGGGCGAGATCAAGATGGAGATGGGTGGAACGCTGATGAAGTACAAGGACCGCGCCTATGTGGCGAATACCGCCAAGCGCGGAGCCAGCGACTACGATAATCCGCGGCGGGCCGTCTATATCCCGGTTGTTCGCAGTTCGCTGTATGAGATGTTCCAGGCATTCGACCTGCCCGATCCATCCACGCCGAACGGCGACCGCAGCGCCACCGTGATCGCACCGCAGGCGCTGTTCATGATGAACTCTGACCTGGTGCTGAAGAGCACGCGCGCAATGGCGGAGAAGTTGCTGGCACGCACGGAACTGGACGATGCCGCACGCATCCGCGATGCTTATGAACGGGCATTGGCGAGGCCTCCTGCGTCGCGCGATGTCGACCGCGCGCTCACGTTCATCGGCAAGGTGGAGAGGGCGCTGGAGCCGCACGAAAAAGATCCGCAGAAACGGCACGTGGAAGCGTGGCAGAGTTTCTGCAAGGCGCTGGTTGCGTCGAACGAATTCATCTACTTGAACTAGGGGAGGCAGCTATGAACCGTCATTGGAATCCATATCGAAACGGACGCGTGTCGCGGCGCGAACTGCTGCGCACCTGCTCCACGGGCTTCGGCAGCGTGGCGCTGGCGGCGATGCTGGGCCAGGAGCAGTTGAATGCCAAGTCAGATCCACTGGCAGTGAAGCCGCCGCACTTCCCGGCAAAGGCCAAGCGCGTCATCTTCCTGTTCATGCACGGCGGGCCGTCGCAAGTCGATACGTTCGACTACAAGCCACTGCTGCAGCGCGATCATGGCAAACCTCTGCCGTTCGCGCGGCCAAAGGTGGTTTCGGCGGAGACCTACAACCTGCTGAAGTCGCCGTGGGAGTTCAAGCAGTACGGGCAGAGCGGCATGTGGGTCAGCGAACTGTTCCCTGAGATTGCGAAGAGGGTCGACGATCTGTGCTTCATCAAATCGATGTGGGGCTCCAACTCGCGGCACGGTGGCGCGCTGCTGGAGTTGCATACGGGCAGCGACACGTTTGTGCGCCCCTCCATGGGGTCCTGGATCACCTACGGGCTGGGCAGCGAGAATCAGAGCATGCCCGGCTACGTGACCATCTGCCCCACTCAGAGTCACGGTGGCGCAAACAATTTCAGCTCCGGCTTTCTGCCGGCACCGTATGCGGGAACGCCGATTGGCGCAGTCGGGATCAAGGCCAAGGACGCGAAGATTCCGTATATCGCCAACACCGAAACACCGCGCGACATCCAGCGCATGGAGATCGATTTCACGCAAGCGCTGAATCGCGAACAACTGGCCGCCACCGGTACCGATGCCGCACTCGAAGGCCGAATCGAATCCTTTGAGCTTGCGTTCCGCATGCAGAATGAAGCGCCGGGCCTGCAGGACATCTCCGGCGAATCGGAGGCGACTCAGAAACTGTACGGCCTGGACAATCGCGTGACCGAAGACTTCGGGCGGCAGTGCCTGATGGCGAGGCGGCTCTCCGAGAAGGGCGTCCGCTTTGTGCAGGTCAGCCATACATACAAATGGGACCAGCATTCCGACCTGCTGCGCGACCACTCCCAAAACGCCCGTGAAGTGGATAAGCCCATCGCCGGCCTGATTGCCGATCTGAAGGCGCGCGGCCTGTTGAAAGACACGCTGGTGATCTGGGGCGGCGAGTTCGGCCGCACGCCGACGGCGCAGGGCTCCGACGGCCGCGATCACAATCCCGAGGCATTCACCTACTTCCTGGCCGGAGGCGGCGTGAAGGCCGGTTTGGTGTACGGCGCGACCGACGACTACGGCTACTACTCCATGGTCGATAAAGTTCACTTCCATGATCTGCACGCGACCATCCTTCATCTGCTGGGAATGGATCACAAGCGGCTGACCTATCGCTACGCCGGCCGCGACTTCCGCCTGACCGACGTGCACGGCGAACTGGTGAAGGGCATTATCGCCTGAGGCCTGCTATTTAAGATAGAATGGACACCCAAATGAGAAAACATCTTCGACTCCTGTTGGTTGCCGGTTTCGCCGGGTTGCTTGTATTCACCGCCATGCTCACCGCGGGCATCGACAAGCCGGGCACCATCAAAGAGATCGCCAAGGGCGTGTGGTTCCGTGAAGGCGAGATCATGGACAAGGGCCACTGCAACAACATCATCATCGAGATGAAAGATTACCTCATTGTGGTGGACGCGAACTTCCCCAGCGGCGCACGAGCCGCCATGCACGACGCGCAGAAGGTTTCGAAGAAGCCGGTGAAGTATGTGTTCGATACGCATCATCACGGCGACCACGCCTATGGCAATGCGGTTTGGACCAAGGCCGGGGCGATCACGCTGGCGCACGTCGGCGTGACAAATGAGATGAAGCGGCTCGAACCCACGCGCTGGCGGCAGGCGGCGAAGGAGCGCAAGGACGTCGCCGAACTCGGACAGAATGGTCCGGAACCTCCGAAGGAGACCTTCAGCGGCGACCTGAAGGTGATCGAGGATGCCACGCGCAAAGTGGAATTCCACTACTTCGGTTGGGCCCATACACGCGGCGATGGCTTCGTCTACCTGCCGAAGGAGAAGATCATCTGCACCGGCGACGCGGTGGTGAACGGACCATTTAATTACACAGCAGACGGAAATGTCCTGAACTGGCCGAACGTGGTGGACAAGGCGCTCAAGCTGGATGTTCAGTATGTGCTGCCGGGCCACGGAGCATCGGGCGGGAAAGAGATACTTACCGGCGAGAAGGCATTCATGGTGGAGTTGCGCAAAGCCGTGGAAGCTGCGATCAAGAACGGCAAGAAGCTCGATGATCTTGTACAGAAATCCGGCAACAAGGCTACCGCCAATGTGAAACTTCCCGATAACGTCAAGAACTGGGTCGGGCAGTATCTGCCTGATCAGGTGACAGACGTATACGGTGAGCTGACCAAGAAAAAACCAGCCGGGGAGTTTAACGCTCCTAAATAGCGCATTAGTGTCATTAAAGTTTTCTATTTGACCTTCCGATCTGGAGAAGGTAAGCTGGAGTTGTATTCGTCCCCGGCGACAAAGGCATCGAGCCTCTCCTAGTTGAGATCCAATAGGAGGCCCCACAATGACCAAATCAATCTTAATCCTCGGCACTGACCCGTGCCGGAGTTTTGAGCTGCAGGATGCTATTCTTCGCGCTCGAATGGACGTGGATACTCACGTCCGCCACCGTTCCGATGACCAAGACTGGAACGGCGCTGATATCATCCTGTGCTCTGAGGATTCCCCCGAACTCCAAATGCTGCTTGACTTTGTCGAGCAGCGCAAGCCCGCCGCGCGGGTTGTGATCCTGGGTAATTCCAGTCAGGATCGAGAGTATTCCCCTGCATATGTCCGCTCCCTGGTAGAGGACCAAATGCAAGGCAAGCTCTTCCTGGCGGCGTAGGCTCCGCTAAATCCACCTAAAACTACTGGCGGCAATGCTCAGCCGCTCTACGTGTCTGCATTTGTCCGGAGCCCGGCAAAGTCACTCCAGGCTCAGGACGTTGCACGCGTAAATTCATCGAAAGCGCAGTTGTAACATGGCTGCTACATGTCTGTAACTCCCCGTCTGAAAAAGCGCTGCTAAATAAATCAACATCGACTCGGAGAAAATCAATGAGACTATCTTACTTACTTAGTATTGCCCTGCCCGTGTCTTTATTGGCGCAGGATCCCACGACTTTCCTGCGTGGCGAAGTAACGGGCGCAAGCCCCGCCGACCGGCTGTTTGTGGAGGTTTACGAGCAGCAACGAAAATCGATGATCGACCGCGTTCCTATCTACGGCGATGGACGCTTTGAAGTCACCGGAGTCCATACCGGTGAGCAGTACGAACTGCGGGTCGTCAAACAAAACGGTGAGAAGATCCAGAGCGAAGACATCACGCTGAATTCGCCCTCCATGCCGGTCAACATCCAGCTTCAGGTGCGGATCGCGGTGTCTAAACCGAACGATGGCCCGGTCAGCCTTTACCGGTTGCGGCATCAGGTGCCGGCAAAGGCTATGAACGAGTTCCGCAAGGCCGAAAGCGACTGGAGGAGCGGCAACTACAAGGAATCCATTGCAAGGCTGGAAAAGGCGCTCACGCTCGATCCCGGTTATATGGAAGCGCACAACAATCTCGGAACCAAATTGCTCGCCAGCGGAGACGTGCAGCGGGCATCGGAGGAGTTTCGAAAGTCGATCGCATTGGATCCCAATTCAGCACCGGGTCACCTGAATCTGGCGGTAACGCTGCTCATCAATCCGAAGGACAAGATGGAGGCCAGAGAGGCGGAAGAACACGCCCGCAAAGCCCTACAGATGGACCCGTCATCGTTGAGCGCACGATACACTTTGGGGATCGCGCTCTCTTTTCTCAATTCAGACGAAGCGCTCCCTTACCTTCGGGCAAGCGCGGAGACCTATCCTCGGGCCAGGCTCGCAGCTGCAAACCTGTTGGAGCGGCTTGGCCGCAAACAGGAAGCGAACGCGTGGAGGGAGGAGATCAAGACGGCAAGTAGCGGACGATGATGCATTTCATTTCGTCTGGAGGCAGAGCGTCCAGAACCGATCGGATAATGACTTCGGCGCGTTCGGAGGAGAACCCGCCGGAGCCTGCTCCGATCAACGGAAAGGCCAGCGATCGAAAGCCGCTCTCACGAGCGATGCGGACGGCATTCACAACGGAGAGCCGGATGGATTCCTCGGAGGCGCGCCAAAGCATATTAATCCCCGCGACATGAATAATGCCGCGGAACGGAAGCCGTCCGGCGGAGGTCAGGTAGGCGGCGCCAAGCGGCATCGGTCCTGCTTTTTCGAGTTCGCGAAACACACCGATCCCGGCACGGCGCTTGATCGCACCGGAGACTCCCTGCGGCAGCAGCAGCCACCACGGTATGATGTTGCGGTTCCAGGCATTGACGATGGCGTCGACGTCCTGCCGGAGCAGGTCGCCATCAACGGTGATCGCGGAATTTGACATGGGGTGGTTCGTCTTAGAGACGATGACCCGAGGTCAAAAGACGGCAGTGATGTGCGTGAAACACTAGCGTCGCGACCAGGCGAAACCGATCAGCCCCCAGAACAGGATGCAGATGTAGCTCAAGGCCTGCAGCAGCAGAATGTAGGCGATCGCGTCTGTTTTGGATAATCCGAACGGAGTGAGAATACTCACCGCAACAAACTGATAAATGCCGACATAACCCGGGGTTGAGGGCAGCGCACTTCCAAGACCCAGCCCGGCGATGAGCAGGAATGCGACAGGCAAAGACATCCCGACGCCGATCGAACTGGAGATCACAACCGAGGTCTCGGCATCCAGAAACCAGATGATGGCGGTGTAAGCAACAAAGCCCATCAGCCGCTTGGGATCGTGAAAACTTCGGATTCCTAGGAGCACCTGCCGGAGAATGTTTTCGACCGTATCTCGCAACCGGTGCGGAATCGGAAGCATTTCCAGGCATCGGAACCAAAAATTCTCGAACAGAGGGATCAAGGCGATGGCGGCAACGCCGCTCAAGCCGAGGATGGCGAAGGGACGCGCGGCATCGGCGAGCCAACCTGGTTTTTCCGGCAGTGTAATCAACGTGACACCACTAATGGTGATCAAGACAATGGCATCCACGATTCTTTCAGATAGTGCAGTAGTCAGGACAAAGGCCTTGCTGATGCCTGACTTGGAACTGACCATCATTGTCCTGACAACCTCGCCGGCACGCGCGGGCAGAAGATTATTTCCGAGATAGCCGGTGGACGTCGCCCAGAAGGCGAGCGGAATGGAAACGGGTCTTTCAGCAGAGAGCAGAATGCGCCAGCGCATGGAACGGAGGAAAAGCGTCAGCGTCATGATGCCAAGCGCGAGCGCCACACTTTCCAATCGAGCGCCTTTGACCAGACTCCAAACGCGATTCCATTCAATACCTCTCAACGAGTAGTAAAGGAGCCCACCCGCCAAAGCGAGTGACGCGATCCAATAGATAGCATGCGGGCGCGAAGACGTGCTGTTTTCCTGAGGTTCGGGCATGAAGGGTTTGGGAGAGGTCCTTTATGATTATGCCAAACTTTGAGCTTGCCTCGTCTCCACCGGTATCGCGATAGAATCTCTAGATGCGATTTGTTCCAGTCCTGTTCCTGTTGCCGCAGTTGATGTGGGCCGACTTCCAGGCATCGGTGGTGAAGGTGGACATCACGCCCACAACCTCAAAGTGGCTGATGGGGTATGCGGCAAGACAGTCGACAGGAGTGCTGGATCCGATCGCGCATCGAATTGTGGCGATGGACGACGGCCGCGCTCGGTACCTCATCGTATCGACGGACGTTTGCGTATTCTCCCCTGCAATTTATGACGAGATGGCAAGCCGCATCCAGAAGGAGACTGGCGTCACGCCGGCAAGATTCTGGTGGACCGTAACCCATACACATTCGGCGCCGGAGATCGGCCCGCCGGGTCTCTATGATGTTTTGCTCAAGGGACGCTCGAACCATGCGCCGGATGCGGAGTATACGGCTGAGATCATGAGCAAGCTGCTGGCAGGCGCGAAGGAGGCGCTGGCAAAACTGGAACCGGCGCGAATCGCCATGGGGACAGGCATCGCCTTCGCGAACATCAACCGGCGCGCGCGTGACGTGGATGGCAAGATCTCGCTCGGGCTTAATCCGGAGGGCCCGGTCGACCGCCAGATCGGACTGATCCGGCTCGACCATGCAGACGGAAAACCGCTGGCCCTACTGGCGAACTATGCCATGCACGGCACGGTACTCGGAGGACAGTTTATGAAGATCAGCGGCGATGCCCAAGGTACGGTGGCAAACTATGTGGAGAAACAACTAGGCGCGCCTATGTTATACATCAATGGCGCCGCAGGCAATATCGCCCCGATCTACAGTGTCTATGCCGACAACCGAAGTGGCCATCTTTCTCAGTTCAATGTGATGCTGGGCGACCGCATTCTCTCGGCGAACCAGAACCTGGGACCATCCACGGCAGCGGTATCGATGTGGGGCGAAGCAAAGTGGCTCGAGACGCCGCGCAAAGCGGGACTCGATTGGTCAGCGGATCTGGCAACGTATCAGGCCAAGTCCGCCGCAGGCACACCGATGGTGCGACTGCCGCTACGCTTCCTGAAGATCAACGACACCGCGATCTGGGGCGGCCCGATCGAGATGTTCTGCGAAATCGCGATGAACGTCCGCAACCATTCTCCATTCGCTCGGACCTTCTACTTCGGCTACACCAACGGATGGTTGGGCTACCTTCCGACGAAGGCCGGCTTCGCCGAAGGCGGGTACGAGCCGACAACTTCTCCGTTCAGCGATCAGGTGGAGAAGGACATCACGGAGGCGGCGATCACGGTCCTGCAATCGATGCCGCGATGAGATCAGCGGACCTCTGAGTTCACGGCCTGTATCAGCGCTTTGATATAGCCGTAGCCGAAGGCGAACGATTGGAGGCTTCCCTTGTCATCGGCGTGCTTGGGCATATGGTCCGGGCAGATCGATCCGGAGAATTGGCAGTCGCGCAGGATGCGCATGACCTGAGAGAAGTCCACCTCGCCTTCGTCGGGATAGACTTCCTGGAAATCACCCAGGCCGCCGCGGATATTGCGCATGTGGATCTGATAGATCTTGCCGCGTTCGCCAAGGTATCGAACGATGGGCAGAATCTCGGTGCCGGGCCTCTTCAAACCCTCTGCGACGGTACCCAGGCAGAGTTGGAAGCCGTTGTAGGGACTTTCGACGATGGCCTCGTACTTTTTGATCGCGGCGAAGATGTCCGGAGAATCCCAGTTCGAGGCGCCCTGGTAGCCGAAGGGAAGGCCGGGAGGATCGTAAGGATGGCAGGCCATTTTTACATCGAACTCCTTGGCAACCGGGATGATACGATTCAGGAAATACGTGATCCTTTCCCAGTAGTCATCTTGATCCACCGTGCCGGATTTTGTGATCGCAAGGTCTTTCCAGTTACCTTCGAGCTTGAACCCCGCATAGGTTACGCCACCACGCCCTGCGGTGTTCCGATTGCGGCGGATCGGGATCAGCGTCCAGTGATAAGTGATCACTTTCACCCCTGCCGCGGAGGCCTTGCGGATGTTGTCGACGATGGTATCGAGATCGCGATCCCTCGCCTCGCCCTTCTGCATGGCGATGTACTCGGCGTCCATCCGGATGGCTTCGAAGAGCAGCCCGGCGCGGCCGCAGTCATCGCACATCTTCTTCAGTTCATCGCCATCCCAGCCACGCCCTGAACGGCTACGCACCTGTGCGGTCAAGTGCTTCACACCGTATCGCAGATTGTATTCGAGGTTTTCTTGGGAGGTGATGCCGGGGCCGGCGACGCTATGATAGTCGCCCCCGACATGCATCAGTGTATTCTTGCGGGGCGCTGTGGCAGCGGCGGCGGCAACCGGTGAAAGTCCCGCCGCACCTGCGACGAGACTCCCGCCGAAATCTCTACGTCTCATTACTGAAGGGTATCAAACACCCCAGCAGTAATCTTCGACAGCCTTATCGATCGACTCGTCCTTCTCGGTAAGTCGCATCAACTCCAGGCGGATCGCGTCAGCCAGGGCAAGCCAGCTCGCTTCGATGATATTTTCGGAGACACCGACCGTAGCCCAGCTGCGGCGATGATCGGACCACTCCACCAACACGCGGACTTTAGCGGCGGTGCCTTTCTTCGAATCCAGCACGCGCACCTTGTAGTCGGTGAGCTTCACGCTGGAGATTCCCGGGTAAAGTGAGGACAGGCATTGACGTAGGCAGAGGTCAAGGGCGTGACAGGACCGTGACCGATCGCGGTCGCGGAGTGAACGCTGTCCTGAACCTTCAAGGTCACCGACGCGCTGGTCTGTGAGCCTTTATTCGGCGTCATCTTCGTAGTGACATCGAAATTAACCAGGTCAAAGAAATGCTGCCCCGGATTGAGTGCTTCGCGGACGAGCAACTCAAAGGTTCCTTCGGCTGCTTCCAACTGATAGCCGTGGAACTCCATGTCCTTGATCTTTTCCAACAGTTCGCGACGCGCATCGTCGGTGAGACGTTCTTCCAGGCCATGCTGCTTGAGCTTGTAGAAGATATTGCCTCGGCCGGAAAGATCGCTGAGCAGGACGCGCTGGCGGTTACCGACTTTCTCCGGTTCGATATGTTCGTAAGTCGAGGAGTCTTTCAAGACCGCACTGACGTGTACTCCGCCCTTATGGGCAAAGGCACTGTGGCCAACGTAAGGTTGATCGGTACGCATCTGCAGATTCGCCAGTTCGGCGACGAAGCGCGCAACCGAAGTAAGCTGCGCCAACTTCTCGCTGCCGATGGTCTCATGACCGTACTTCAATTCCAGATTGGCGATGATCGAGCAGATATTGGCGTTACCGCAGCGCTCGCCGTAGCCGTTGATGCAGCCCTGTACATGCGTTGCACCGGCTTCGACGGCTGCTACCGTGTTTCCGATCGCGACATCGGAGTCATTGTGAGCATGGATACCGATGATGCCGCCAAAGCGGGCCTTCACGATTGCGACGAGTTCCGCAACACGACCCGGCATGGTGCCGCCATTGGTGTCGCAGAGGCACAGGACATCCGCACCTGCCTTCTTCGCGGCTTCAAGTGTACGCAGCGCAAAATCCGGATTCGAACGATAGCCGTCAAAGAAGTGCTCGGCATCGTAGACGACCTCGCGGCCATGCTTCTTCAGATACCCAACCGTCTCGGCAATGATCGTCAAATTCTCTTCTTCGGTGATGCCAAGAGCCCGCTTGGTATGCAGGTCCCAGCTCTTACCAAAGATCGATACCACCGGTGTTTCCGCTTCGATCAACTGCCGCACATTCGGATCCGATTCGATGGTGTTCTTGTTGAATCGGGTCGACCCGAAGGCGGTCAGCTTGGCATGCCGGAGTTTCAGGTCCTTTGCGCGTGCAAAGAAGTCCTTATCCTTCGGGTTCGAGCCAGGCCAACCGCCTTCGATATAGTCGATTCCCAATTCATCGAGCTTCTGGGCAATAATCAACTTGTCCTCGACAGAGAAAGAAACGGCCTCGCCTTGCGTGCCATCTCGAAGAGTCGTGTCAAAGGTATAGATCTTCATTGTCCTGGTCGCTCCTGTTACTTAATTTGAACTATGCGTTAGCAGACTGCTCTTCCGGGATACCGACTTCCTTCTTGCGCTTCAGGAAGGTCATCATCTCACGGAGTTCACGTCCGACCTTTTCGATCGGCTGATCTTTGGCCTCTTCGCGCATGGCGAGGAACTTCTTGCGGCCATCGCGATTTTCCTGGATCCAGGTGCGTGCGAATTCGCCGGTCTGGATTTCCTTCAGGATCTTCTTCATCTCTTCGCGGGTCTGCTGGGTCACAATGCGCGGTCCGCGTGTGTAGTCGCCGTATTCAGCGGTATCGGACACGGAGTAGCGCATGTAAGCCAAGCCGCCTTCCTGAATCAGGTCGACGATCAGCTTCAGTTCGTGCAGGCACTCGAAGTACGCGATTTCCGGAGCATAACCGGCTTCCACCAGCGTTTCGAAACCAGCGCGGATCAGTTCGCTGGTGCCGCCGCAGAGGACAGCCTGCTCGCCGAACAGATCGCTTTCGGTCTCTTCTTTGAAGGTGGTTTCGATGACGCCAGCCTTCAAGCAGCCCAATGCCATGGCATAGGACAATGCACGGTTCATCGCTTCGCCGGTTGCATCCTGGTGGATGGCAACCAAGCCGGGAACACCAACGCCTTCAGTGAACAGTTCGCGGACGCGATGGCCGGGAGCCTTCGGGGCGATCATCGACACGTCAACGCCTGCCGGCGGATTAATGTAGCCGAAGTGCACGTTGAAGCCGTGGGCGAACATCAGCGTCTTGCCCGGGGTCATGTGCTGCGCGATCTCTTGATTGTAGAGGTCGCCCTGAACGTGATCAGGAAGCAGGATCATGATTACGTCGGCAACCTTCGCCGCATCCGCAACCGTGTGGACCTTCAGTCCCGCGGCTTCCGCCTTCTTCCAGCTCTTGCTGCCTTCATACAGCCCGACGACGACGCTGACGCCTGAATCGCGCAGATTCAATGCGTGAGCATGTCCCTGGCTTCCGTAACCGATGATGGCTACAGTGCGGCCCTGAAGATGACTCAGGTTTCCATCTTTTTCGTAAAAGCGATTTGCCATTAAATGACTCCGTTTCTTTCTTCGACTTTCGCCTCTTCGGCGCCCCTGGCAACAGGAGGCGAAAGGCGCAATTTCTTGGATTCGAGCGACACAGCGATCGCGCCGGAGCGCGTCACTTCGATGTCGCCATAGCTGCGCATGATGTCGATAAACTCGTCGAGCTTTTCGACGTCGCCAGTGGCTTCGAGCGCGAAGCCCTCCACCGACGAGTCCACCACGCGCGCGCCGAATATCTCGGCCTCTTTCAAAATCGCGGTCCGCGAATCCTGCGCCGCGCGAACACGCAGCAGCACCATTTCGCGAATGACCGCCGGACCATCGGACAAGTCCACCGCCTGCAGAACATTGATCAGCTTGTTCATCTGCTTGATCACCTGGCGGCGTTGCGTGGAATCCACATCGACCGTGATGGTCATGCGGGACAGCGTGGGATCGAGCGTCCGCGCAACCGTCAGACTCTCGATGTTGTATCCACGCGCAGTGAGAAGGCCCGTCACGCGCATCAGCGCGCCGGCTTTGTTTTCCATCAATAATGAGATGACTTGAATCATTGGTATTCTCCAGCCGGCCTATTCGGGAACAGTCACAGGCTGCGGCGGTCCCAGCACCATTTCGTTGATCGCGCCACCGGCTGGCACCATCGGATAAACGTTTTCGAAAGGCGTGACACGGACGTTCAGCAGGAACGGACCCGGTTCGTCCACGGCTTCCTGCAGTGCGGCAGCCAGTTCGCTGGGATGCTCGATCGTCTTGCCCTTGAAGCCATAGGCTCCGGCCAACTTCGTCACATCGGGGAAGCTTTCGATCGTAACCTGACTCATGCGATTGTTGTAGAACAACTCCTGCCACTGGCGAACCATTCCGAGGTAGCCATTGTTCATGACGATGATCTTCACCGGCAGGCCCTGATTCACGATGGTTGCAAGTTCGGGAAGCGACATCTGGAAACCGCCGTCACCGGCGATGGAAAAGACCAGCTTATCGGGATTCGCATACTGCGCGCCGATCGCCGAAGGGAGACCAAAACCCATCGAACCCAGACCGCCGGAGTTGATCCACAACCGGGGGCCGTTGAAGCGTACCAACTGGGCAGCCCACATCTGGTGCTGGCCAACGTCTGAAGTCACAATCGCTTTTCCGCCGGAGATGCGATCGATCTCCTGCATCAGGTGCTGAGGTTTGATTTCGGTAGCAGAAGTCGACGGCTTCAGCGGATGCTCTGCCTGCCATTCGTGAACCTGTTTCCACCAATCCTTCAGACCGGTGCGCTCGGAATACGCAGGCTTCAGTTCCTCGACAATCGGATTCAACTTCGCAAGGACTCGCTTCAAATCGCCAACGATTGGCAGATCGGCCTGACGGATCTTGCCGATTTCCGCCGGATCGATATCCACGTGGATAACCTTTGCGTGGGGCGCGAACGCGGCCAGGCGGCCGGTGACACGATCATCGAAGCGAACACCGAGTGCGATCAACAGATCGGCACCGGACAACGCCATATTCGCAGCATAGCTTCCGTGCATGCCTGGCATGCTGATGAAGTTGGGATGTTCAGAAGGAAGAGCGCCCAGACCCATCAAGGTGCAAACAGCAGGAGCATCCAGCAGTTCAACCAATTGCTGGAGTTCTGCGGACGCATTGGCCGAGATGATTCCGCCGCCGGCGTAAACAATGGGGCGATGCGCCTCAAACATCATCTGCGCGGCGCGGCGGATCTGGCCGGTGTGGCCTTCCGTGTAGACTTTGTAGCCGGGAAGGTGGATCGACGAAACCGGCGTGTAGTGTGCAAGCGCCTGGAAGACATCTTTGGTCACGTCGACAAGCACTGGACCTGGACGTCCGGATGCCGCAATGTAGAAAGCCTCGTGGATGATTGACGGAAGATCCGCAATGTTCTTCACCAGATAGTTATGCTTCGTGCAGGAGCGCGTGATACCGAAGGTGTCGGCCTCCTGGAAGGCGTCGCTACCAATGAGCTTGGTTGGAACCTGGCCGGTAAGAGCAACGACGGGAATCGAATCCATCATCGCATCGACAAGTCCCGTCACCAGGTTCGTTGCGCCGGGACCGGAAGTCGCGCAGCAAACACCGACTTTACCAGTGGACCGGGCATAGCCCTGTGCCGCAAAGGCCGCATTCTGTTCATGCCGCACCAGCACGTGGCGGATCGGACTGTCATAGAGTGCGTCGTACAACGGAAGTGTTACGCCGCCAGGATAACCGAAGATGCAGTCTACGCCTTCTCTACTCAAACATTCGAGGAGAATCTTCGCGCCGCTCATTAAATTCGACATACTTATCTTTACTCCAATCGTGTCTTTTGGGCTTCTTCCGGCTGCCGGGAGCTGATACTAAAAAGGGCCACCGGCAGGCTCTTCACCCCGCCAGTGGCCCTTAGTTGTTACCAGGAATCCTTCAAGCGGGGTCGGCTACGGTGACCCGGATGTTAATAATGCCTACTACTACATGTACATTGGATGGGAACACAGATACGGCGATGGGGTTGCCAACACGCATTTGGTTGCCGAGATGATCCACATCACGAGCTTAACGCAAAAGCTTGGCAAATGCAAGAAGGTGCGTCCATTAATTCGGCTAATGGACGCATTTGCAGGGGAGGACGAAAGAAGTGGTGGGCGGGCTGGAAAGGACTACAGCCGTACGGTCACAGTCAGGTCACTGCCGGGGGTTGTCGAACCGGAAGTCCCGACAGAAAGGATGTCAAGCAATAACCGCTTGCCACGCTGCAGAGGAATCAACCCGAATCCGTCGATAACGTTAGAAATGGTGGTTCCCGCAGGCGTGATCGGAATCGTCAAGGTGCATAATACCTGGTCATCCTGCCTAAGCTGCATTTCGATCGGTGCGCCAGTTGGGGCTTCTCCGACCACGGCAAAGATGTCCCGAGCGGGATAATAATCATCAATGACAAACGCCGGAGCTGCCTCGTTCTGAATCGCGAGATAACCTTCTACCTGGATCGTGATCTGTCCGCCGTTCAGCGTGCGAAGCCCGGAATCGTCGGTCGACGTGTAGTGATGGCTCGCCACGGGACTGTTTCCGCGATCGTTCGTCACAAACAACTCAGAAGCGGCGATCCGCACATGAGGAATCGAAATCGTGTGCGCATAGCTCCCGCTCGCGGGACTTCCAAAGAACTCCCGAGGGAATGGAACAATCGTCACCTTTCGTGCCAGATGATAGAGCAATGTCCCTGCGTCATGTCCCAGCGCCGCTGTACCATAAACGCCACGTTGAACCTTGTAGTTCATCCCGGCGCTTTGGTTCTCCAGCACCTGCAACAACTCCGACTCAATCTGGAGCACATCGCCCGCAACAGCTGCGCCAGCGATGTTGAGACTCAGGACATCGGCACTCCCATCCACCGCGCTCAGCAGAGAGTAGCTGGTGGGGCTATTGATCTCGTCCCAACAAAGCAGCGTGAAGGTGCCCGCCGTCACGGTCAAGGTGTTTGTGAGCGTCGGAAACGAAACACTCAGCAGTTCAACCTCGCCACGGCCTGTCGAAGAAATACCGAATGCCGGCGTTGGCGGCACATCGCTATCGAGCGCATTCCCTGCCCCGCCACCAATCCGCCAGACCGTCAATGGCGACAGTTCGTAAAAGCACTCTTTGTCGTTGATGTTGGCGGAACGTCCGGAAACATGGACGCTGACGCCTTCCCGGTTCGGCACGTCGAATTCAACCGGACTATTCTGGCTCGTAGCGCCAAACTGCCAGCTGGAGTCGGCCACTACGAACTTACTGGTGGTATCCGGAATGATCGACCACGCAGGGATGACCGCAAGAGTCGTTGCATCGTTCGCGGCAATCACACGCTCCTGACCGGCGCCCTTTCCACTCGCAACGCGCACCACCATCCCCCGATACTCATTGCTCAACATCTCCAGCGTTCCGTTGCCGACGGTCGTACTGGTCGCCACCGAGGCAACCTGTTCCCCCTGCAACTCCAGACGCCAATAGAAATTTGCGTGATCGTAGTTTTCATCGGGAGGACCAGCCAAGCCATCGGCAGCCCCGGAATCCGTGTAGCTGGAGGCCACCGCGACATTCTGAGCGATCATCGTCAACTGCAGAGGACTCCTGCCACGGTAGACATTGAAACCCGCCGTTCCAGGCGCAAAACTTAGCTCCGACAGCACAACCTGATTGGTGCTGGTTCCAGCGGGAATCGCTGCGCGCACCGTAAAACTCAACCCGCTCTCCCTGCCATCGCTATCGACCCCCGTCAGCACATAGTAGAGCGACTGATTCCCCCCGAGCGTTCCACCCGTTGACTGGATAGTGGGAGAGAGGCTTAGCAAAGGAATCCCGGCCTTCCCCGCAACGGGAGTCCGCGGCTGCGTAAAACTGACGCGCAGCGAGACATCCACCGAACCATCGGAGCCTTCCTTCTGCACCTCTTCAATACCAAATTGATCGTGTCCATTCGAATCAACCACGGTGCCTGTCAGCGGACGAGGAAGACCGATTTCAAACGCCGGCTGCCGCCCCGAATAGCCACCGATCGAGGCGCTACTGCCGTCATACCAGGCGTCATTGTGTTTTTGCGCCGTGACGGTAACAAGCCGGTAATTCGCGGATGGTGCAAGCCGGACCACGCGGAACATGGCCCGCTCCAGGCCTTCCCTCAAATAGGTCACAGTGATGATGTCGCCTACTCGCAAACCGAAGCCGCGCACACTCGTCTGGAACTCAATGTACGAGTTCCCCTTGCTTGCCTTGGCGAGGTTAAACTGGACGACGCGTATGGCCTGGTCCAGATTGGGTATCCCAAGGGCACTCAGCGTACCCGAAATCTCCTGCCCCGCCTGAAGGACATCATCGACTTCAACCAGCGACACGCTGTCCTGCTGGTACTCATTGAACGAGTCCTGAAACTCGACACTCAATCGGTTCGGGCTGTCCGCGGTGCTCTTCGAATACATCCGGACACTTGGCTCTCCGTTCCGTTTTCGAGCGATTCCGGAAAACCCAAGATTGCCATCCCCAAACTCATACGCCGGCCAGCCGCCATTCAACTGCGTCGTGGCATTACTGCCGGCAGGCTTCTGCGCCTGCTGCAATTCGATCGTCGTCTCCGCCCGAAGCTGCAGTCGCCCATCGGCCGAAAAGGCAAGGGCCAGCCCGGAGCCATTGCGAATGCCCCGCAATAAGTCCGCGGCGCTGCGACGCTTTCGCACTACCAGATTGCACTGGAACCTGGGGATCGAAATGGTGTTCCCGTTCAGGTCCGTCGTCGCGATCTGCACATCACAATAGTCAGCGACCGCCTTGAAACTGGGAATGTCGAGTTCATCAGGAGCCCACCCACTGCGCAGCAGGACGTCAAAGATCACCCACGCCGGATTATTGGAAAACGTCTCCGCAACGTAAGTGCCAGTCGCATCAAACGTCGACAACTTCATCCCCTGCGCCAGCACCTTGATTGTCGGCAGCGAAGTTCCATTATTGATCCGATTCGGCACCACGACAGAGAGCACCGCCATACTCCCGTACGGATCGCCACTCGGATGTCCAGCCCCGTCCGTGAAATCCAGATTAAACGAGCCCGTCCGATTTCCAAGCGAAACGATGCTATACCAACCGGTCCCGGTCATGTTGACGCCGCTGGTCCCAGCGGGGATTTCGATGTCATTCACCAGCACCTTCAAGACGCCCTGGATATCCCCCATCCCCAGCAAAACTTCGAGATGCGTGAGGTTCCCGTCGTTCCGTGCGAAGATCACCGGAGGCTGATACCATGCGGTTCCATAGAGCAGCGGCACGAAATCGTTATAGCGGGCATCGTTTTCCACTGCGGAAGCAACATGCGATCCACTTTCGCCGTAGCTGCGCACCAGGATGCTCGATGGCACAAACTCAATCCCGCCAAATCGCTTCGTGGAAACGCCATTGGCATCCAGGTTGAACATGCCACGCTGTTCGCATGAACTGCGCGTGTAATCGCACTGGGTGAACGGAGCGGTGCCATTCAACGAACCGGCGCCGCCGCTGATTCCCGGCGAGTAACCGCACTTGAAAAACGGGGAGTACTTCCCGGAAGTTCCCCCACTAACACCCTCGGTCCTCTGCGCATCATTCGCTGGAAAGATCCATGGGCACCGCTTCTGAATCCGCACCTCCGGCAACATCAGCCGCTGCATCGACAATCGATTATTGAAGGTCAGCTTCAAGCCAGACTCAGTGATCTCATCCGGCGGATTCGCGACACCCCGAAAGACAGCCACAGCCGCGGTTGCCGCGACATTGCTCTTCAAATCGTAGAACAGGAATTTAACCAGGAGCTTGGACCCTTTAAGGCCGACCGATTGCTCAATCTCCGAAAAGTGCGAGTCCGCGTTCGCCAATGTCACCGTGATCTTCGCCAGCGCGTCGATCCCTTCATCGGCCGAGGCCCGCACATCATACGCGTTTGTCGCGACAATCGCCGGCAGGTAGGTGTTCCCATCCACTTCCACACGGTGCGTACTCCACCGCTCCGTAACACCTGAACGCAGTTCGCATTCAAAGAGCAAAAGCGGAGTCTCGGTGACAGCTTGTTCCTTCACTTCATAGATTGTCGGCATAGTATTCTAGAAACCTTCTCTGCTGATCAAGCGGATTGTTGTGGCGTAACTGTCGGGACGATCAGAAGTCAACTTCAACTCATCCTGGCCGTATCTGGTATTGGGATGGAGCCCATTCATCGCAGTAGTGCGCTTATAGCGCGAGGCGCCCATCTGAGGCTCCGCCTGCAAGCCATACAATCCAGCCTGGCTGCCTGGATCGATCAGAACTCCAAAATCAACCGTAAGCTCCGTGCCCGGGAGACTGCCCGTCACAACATACTGGCGCCAACTCTGATCAAGTACAAACTCTCGCTGCACCTGCTGACTATTCCCGCTGATGGCCACCCGCATATGAGTTGCGGAATCACTTCGTGCCATCAGGCTGAACGTGTAGGTAAACGCCGCCGGCGCTGCCAGGGTCTGAGTGAAGCCCTGCCACGCAGTCCCCGTATTGTGAACACTCAGACCGGATGTCCCGCCGTGTGGGTCGGCGGCACCCTCCGTTACCTGCAACAGCGGATCGACTGTCCAGGCTGGGTCGCTTAGTTTCTCACTCCACTTCAGCAGGTTGTCCGAGCCGTCCAGGAATGGAAACGAATTCAGCCGCCCTTCCGCAGTCGCAAAGTGATTGGCCACGCCGGCCCATTCAGACGGCGTCAACCCTGCGAACTGGATCTCCCACTCAATAGCACGGCTGCCCGTATCCGCGATCTTGGAACACCGGCCATCCTCGCTGGTCACCGTGGCTGTTCGGAAGACCTGCGTCTTCTTGATGGGGTATTGTATGCTGTTGCCCGTCGATAACTGTGGAAAGAAGTCCATATTATTGCCTGTTTTCAACTACCGTCAACTTCAGTCGTGCGCGGTCCTGCGCATCGAATTGCATCGTCAACGAATCCTCAGCAATACTGCAACTGGGATAAGTCGTGCCACTCCAGGGATCAGTGAAGGCGAAGCTCCCCAGCGCGCCAGATTGCCCGACGAAGAACTCCTCAACACTCCGAATCTCTGACTCATCCAGCAAAGACAGATCGATGGTCCAGCGCCTGGCGGCATTGGACCACTTTCGGGATCGCTGTTCGGTTCCATCCAGAAACACCACCAGGTCGGTACTGAACTGCTGCACCACGCTGGCCGGATACTGCATCACTGCGCCGGTCTTCAACTGTGGAAAGGTACTCATGCCCTAAATCTCCGAAATCACATCGTTCAGCGAACTGGAATTGAGCATTGCCGCCCTCACCGCTTGAGCAATCTCATCGCTGTGGTCCATGAATGATTTGCTGTCCATTGCATTCACCTGCACCACCACCTGCGTAGCTGCGCTTCTGCTTGTTTGTGCGGACTGCTGACCATCCACCGGTCGTATACCGCCCCTGTCGTTGTAGTCGTACGCCGACACCTGGCCATTACTGCCCACCGCGCCTTGATACTGCAGAACGGGAGGCGGCGTGTACTTTATCAGAGGCGCCGGCGCCGGCTGGTCGCTCCCCCCGCCGAACAGACTCGAGATTCCCGAGATCAGCGAGCCAATACCCAGGCCTCCAAGAAAGAATGACCCTATGGTCTTCGCGGTACTGGCAGCGCTGCTGCCGCTGCTCTTGCCCTGACTGGCCGCCTGCTCCAGTGCCTTTGTATTTGCATCCAGTGTCGTTTGATTCAGTTCATTCACCTGACGCAGCAACGTGACTTCCCCGGCCAACCGTTGCAACTCCTGTTCCAGGCTGCTGCCAGTATTCGAAGTAGCCGCACTTACAACAGAATCGGAGCCCACTGCACCTGTCGAGCCCGGCGCAATCACGGTCGCAGCCGATGGAACCGCAGCCGGGTTGCCTCCCGTAGCGGTCAACAATAATTCGTTCAGGAGGGCCGACACAGTCGACCCTTGCTCATCGCTCTTCATGGTTTGCTTCCTTTAGCGCAAGATTTTCAAGTACGGCGAATGCCTCCACCGTCCTTGCGGGAAAGTCCCGCAGATCGCCCTTTCCGGCCATTCTCCACACATGAAACTGCTCCAGCAGTGTAATGCTATCCGCCGAAATAGAAGAGACTGGGCACTCCATGACGGAGCACCCCTTACGCACCCAAACGGGCCGTTCCGGCCGTTTCTCTTGTGCTGGCAGCCATCCGCAATTCCGCCTCGTTTCCAGTCCTTGCCGCCTGCAATCGTCGCATCTCCACCCGGCCTGGTTCGCGAATTGAAAATGAAATGCGACTGTTAGTTTTTTATTTCTGGCTCACTCAACGAGCACTGCCGCTTGATCTGCTCCAGGATTTCATTCGTTAAATCCTCGGGCCCTTTCGCAAGCAGTAATTCGACCGTCGCTGCTTCCCCATCCACCAGAAGCCCGCTTATCGATTCAAGTCCCCACTGCAGGTACAGTCGATTGATCTCCGTGCGCGTGCGAACGGCTTCCAGCTTCTCGACGATATCCGGCGAAGCTTCCAGAAACTGGAGGCTCCGCCCCAATTCGCGGACTTGCGAGATCAACTGTGATCTTCTGAGAAAACTCGGCCGGCGAATCCTATAGCTGACAGTCGGATAGACGCTCGAATGTAGCTGGAGCGTGCTTTCGTAACGGACCGCCTCAGCCAAATGCGACATAGATTTCGTCATCCACCGTTCCCTGCGCCCTGCTTCCCGTAAACTTCCACTGCAGCCTTACTTCGCTGTCATCGAATTCCGGAAGTTCCGGAATCACGTTTGGCATATACACGCCTGCCAACTGCCCGCCCTGCTGCCCCAATTGAAACATCACGGAGATGGGCGACCGTTGCCGTGCAGCCTGGTAGAGCTCCTGCGTTGCCGCGTCATCCTGCTCATAGAGGCTGAAATTCAGCGACACATTCCGCTGGCCCGGCGCAATGCAGCGTGGACCGTTGCTGCCGAACTCGCGCGCCCGAAGATCCATGCCGTTGTCTAGATCGATCTCGGCCTTCGTCAGCGTTAGGAACTGATTTGGAGTCGTCCCGATCCACACCTGGCCCAGGTGTCCGGGAATAATGGAATAGTTGAAGTCGGCCAGCACCGGTTCTGGCGGAAAAGCTGTCAATGCGCCAAGCCCTGCTGTGAAACTGGCGTTGTCGATCAAGTCCTGCGCACCTCCGCTAAAGGTGAACTCATGGTAGTCGGCGTTGACACTGATCTTCATCTTGTTGATCGCCGCGCCAGAGATGATCCTCTGCACCGCCTCCGTGGGTTCCCAATAGTCGAAGATGCTCACACTCGGCGTATCGGTCGCCGGCCGGTACGTAACGGTCGCACCGGTCGTGGCCCCGCTCGTGGGAGGCACGCTGAAAGGCGCGTTCACCACGATCGACTGCGGATCCGCGATCGCAGACACGAATCGGATATCGCTTCCGATCCGCACGGCCTGCCCGATCGACAATCCGTGCGCCGCAGTGAAGTGTAGATGCGTTCCGTTCGCAACCGCATCGACCGTTCTGGCTGCACCAATCTGCGGCGCCGCACCCAGTGCCCCCTGAAACAATGGGCCGTACGACGGCCCGGTCGATCCCCCTGCCCAACCAGACATATAGGTCTTCAACTCAAAATCCGTCTTCCTTCGCGGGACTCCCGCAACTCCTATATAGGTCCTGGACCCGGTCTTGTCGCGTCGCACCGCGATGTCAGGCCGTTGTCTGGCAGTAAGGCTTACCGCGGAAAACCGGTTCGCCGCGGAAACGCTGGCGACCGCTCCGTAATTTGTCTCCAAGCCGGCGTAGAACCGGTTTTCATTTGATGATATGTAACAAGACATAAGTGTTATCTCCGGCCTCTATCGGCTCATCTCCAGTTCAAAACTCACACGGGCGGTTTGAACAAAGTTCTTGCCGCCATGCTTTACCTGGCCATAGTTGATTTCGTAAGCTCCCCCAAAGAATGCTCCGCCGCCCCAGTCGCCTCTATTGTTGTCCAGCACTGTGGTGATCGCATCGATATAGAGTTGAAGTGATTGCTCAACCTCTTCAATACGATCATTCGACACCCGGACTTCAGCGTTCATCCGCAGCTGCCCTGAGAAGTTCCGGAACTTCTCCTTCAACGAATTCCGCACCCTGTCACAAAAAACATAGACACCCGGATACCTGACGCCTGCCGAGCGTTCGGCAACCTCGGGTGTTACGTTGATAGCGTGAATTTGTCCGGCCCGGATCGGCGCCAGTTCGATCCCGCTGAGTTCAGCAATCGCCTGCACTGCATAAGGTAAACCCGTCTCTTGCTGCAGCATCTGAACTACTCTGTTCACTGCGAAGCTTCCTGTTTGGGCCATCTCTTTATCCCCTCCGGAGAATTCGCCGCCTGGTCAACAGCTGATCAGGCTTTTGTCCGCAGCCGATTGGCCGCCCAGTACGAAAACCACTTGGCAAAAGTACCCACGTCAGCTCCAAAGCGACCGGCGAATCGTTCTGCAATCCCAATGCGGATTCGTCCTGCCCCGCATAGAGATTCCATCCTGTCGCGTTCGCTGGCGCCTTCACGGCTTCAACCGAAAGTGTTTCTCCCGCTTGGACCGGGTATTGGACCATCGCACCAGGCGCGCTCTCTGCGCCGTTCGCTCCCGTCCAGGTGACGCGCAGGAACCACCCACCACCGCTGCCGGCGTCGCTGCCGGTGCGAACAACCGGTGCAGCAGGTGCGGGCAATGGATCATAGACGATTCCGACACCAACATCTAGACAGGTGCTTTCGGCCTGCGCCGCCAGCTTTGTGTATTCCGCATGCTGGGCCTCATATCTTGTATTCAGCTGGCTGTAATAGGCATCGCGATAAGTTGCAGCCAGTGTCTGATAGCTCTGCCATTGCCTGAGCGCCGGCGTTACTAACACGTTCTGCAATGTGAGACGCGCGATCGGGTACGTTTGATACATTCCCTGGTCGCTGACGTTCACCAGACTTCCCAGAAACCGTTCCAGTTCAATTCCCACTTGGGACTTTGCGAGTTGTATCTTCCCGGCTAGATCGATCCGTTCCGAATTCGCTACCTCTACGATGGAGCTCTCGTAGCGGCATAGCTCAGGGATTATACGTTCATCCGTGTCTAGAAATAGTGACATCTTGTTCGTCCTTGATTCACGAATCGAAGGTACAGATGCTACTTACCCTTAAGAACTGAACGGATGGCCTTCATCTCGCCATCGGACAGCACGGTAAGTTGCACCTTGGCAGACTGCATCGTCTCCAGTCCCTGCTGGTAGGCAGCGGCTAGTTCCTGCCGGAAAGCTGCGGCCTCTTCGCTGGTCGCGAGCCTGGCGTGCCCCTCCACTACCATCCGCGCAGCTACGGCTCGTTTGACCGCGCTCTTCACTCCGGCCTTGCCACCATCTTCAGTCTGATTGCGCACAACGACGGCTTCGGCATCCGGAATGGCTTCCTCAACTTCTTTGATTTTTTGATAATACTGAGTTAGGTTCATAATCTTCTATCTCCCTTATGAAAAAAGGGGAGCCACCGATCTCTCGGTGGATCCCCACTAGTCCGCGGCAGCACGCGAATGCCCCGCCCCTCATTGCCTCAACGGCTAGCTGCGCACGATGACGCCGTGGTTGTTTCTCAAAACCGCCGTGCCGTACAACACATCGACCGTGAATTGCTGTGCCAGCGTATTCGGCTGGTAGCTCATCACCACGCGAATACCGAAATTGCCCAGTTCGGCATATTCCGCAATGGCGCCGGTGCCCGGAAGTGGCTGCGGCAGCCGGCGTACAACCAGGCCGATCGCATTCTTGCAGAAGGCCAGGTTGTTGGTCGTAACCGGGCCGCTACCAGTCTTGCTGACCAGCTGAGAGCGGAACACATAGAAGTCCTTGAACTTGCCGAGACCGCCGTCGATCAGCGCGCGCAGGCCGGCTTCGCCCGCTGTGCGGAACTCGCTGAAGCGCTGAATCTGCCGCATCTGCGAATAAGTGTTTCCGTCAACGACCAGGTACTTGGGATCGGAGGCAGCAACCTTGGCATTGAACAATGCGGTTTCTGCCGAATCGATCACGGCTTCCGTGACGGCCACACCGCCCACACCCAACGGCGCGTTCGACGTGAACTGCGTGGCCAGGGCGAGAATGTCCGTTTCGATTTTTTCCGCCAGTGCAACCACGGCGGGCTGCATGTACAACTTGAGCAAATCCGGTACGGCCAACACCTTGGTCACGTCCGGAATCTGAAAAGTTGCTTCTGCGTGGGTATTGAGCACGATCTGCGCATTGCCCAGGCTTGGATTCTGCGTCTGGACAGTGCCGCCTTCGGCAATGTTGTTCGCCACCAGCGAAGGCGGAATCGGCACGTTGACAGTGTCGCCTGCATTTGCCAGGGTCGGTTCATAGTCACGATTGACCAGGTTCCCCATGACAAGGTTACTCATCAGCGCCGGCAAAGCATCCGCCGCAACTAACTTTACAATCGCGCTCGCCACATTTGATGATGTGATTGAAGCCATTTATCTTCTCCTATATTTCAACTCTTGAACTTACTTCTTCCTCGCTGATTACGGCAGCAAGGTTGTCGACTTACTACATCCCCTTCATCGCCTGAAGCGCGACCCTGGCAATCTCCTGCCTGACGCGCTCCATCTCTTCCGGATTCATTCCGGGCTTAATCCGGTCGATATCAACGGCCGGATTCGCGGCATGCACATGTTTCGTGGCCACCGTGGTACCCGATCCGCCGGTAATGCGGGCCGGCAGGAGTTCCGGGTTCTCCGTGACGAAGTTCGACAGATACTCGCGTACCCCGACCTCCCCCTGAGCCCCCTTCATAACCAGCCGGCCGTCGTCTGCCCGGACAATGTCGTCTCGAACTGCCTTGAACGCAAGGTCGACTTTCGCCACCCCTAGTTTCTGCAGTTCCGAACGGATAGCAGTGCTCCGTTCCGCCTCCTCTGCAATCTGCCGGCTGCGCCGGTTCTCCTCGGCCAATTCGTTCACCCGGCGCTCGAGTACTTCGCGTCTCTTGCGCTCTTCGATGAGTTCTGTCTTATAAGCTGGCTCCGTTTTGGCCTGCTCAAAGTTGATGTACTCCCGAATGGCGTCCTTTACCAGCAACTTAATGTTGCCGGTCTGCTCCTCGGCCGGAGCCACTTTTTGCATTGAATCGTCTCTCTGTTCTGGGTCCATGTTTATCCTTTCTTGGCGATGGAATCGTCAATCTCCTGTGCGATTTGATCCTTAACCTCCTGCCTCACGTCGCACAGGTACTTGTGGGCGAGCCGCTTAAAGACCTGTCCTCGAAATGTTGGCGATTCAATCCCCATCGCCAGCAACTTGATGGCGTCATCCAGCTCGCCGCTAAACTCTCCGATGTCAAATTCGTCCAGTCCCGCCACGTCGATCCGCAGATCGTCCTCGCGTGCGGCTTCGATCGAACGAAGTACCCTTCCCAGCAGGCTCTTGATCGAGTCACCGTATGCCCGAAGCACCTCCTGGGTGATTGTGAAATCCCTCTGCTTGCTGACGGCGGACTGATGCGCGTTGCCGTTTGCGCCACCGGCCTGAGTCATTAGGTAACAGACACGGTAGATCTCTTCCTTTAACGCCGTCAGATTCTCGGCCGCTATCTGATAGACATTGCCCGCCGGTTCCGTCCAGCCGTACCTGTCATTCGGCCCCAACTGGATGTAATAGGATTCCCCCACCATCTGGGAGAACTCCTTCTCCGAGTAAATGACGGGCATCGCGAATAACCCCATGGTCAGCGCCCAGGCGAGCGCATTCGATTTGTTGAAATGTTCGATCTGCGTCAACCCAGCCTTGTTCATCAACCACAGGCCATCACTGATTTCCAACTTGAAGAGTGGCGTCAGGTTCAGTTTCGCGAACCCATGCAGCCCCTGATCTACAAGACGGATTTCGCCCTTCTTGGTTGCCTCATCGGCCCTCACATACACGCGGAACATCTGCTTGTCGTAATATGTCCAGCGGGTCTCTTTCGCAGGTTGACCATTCGTAGGGTCCCCGGGTTGGTCAACTTCCGTCCTGAGCACCACCCATTCGTAGTTACCCTTATCGTCAAAACTCCAATTGATCAGATCCTCTGCCTGGCACCCCACCAGATAAGCACGCGAAATCCCCTTTGCCTCTTCCTCGGCCCTCGATGTCGCGGTCTCGTTACAACGCGGGAAATCGACAAGAACGTAACTCGATCCTGTGACCAACGCATCGATAAAGCGGCGCCTTAGAAAATCGCTCAATCCCGTTCCACGCTGGTCGCAATTTCCGGCAAACGCACTGTAGAAGCTCTTCGCCGGCTCATTGGTCCCCTCGTAGAGAAGCACCGGTTCCCGGCGGAACAAGGTCGCCGCAAACCAGTCGACGATTGATCCCGCATAGTTTTCGTAAAAAACCCGGCGCAACCGCTCCGCGTAAACCTCGCCAGGTTCCTTCTGCCGGCGGATGAGGTACCTCTCCGCATTGGCTTTCAACTGCTCGCCACCCACATAGAGATCGCGGTAGGTCCGCCACATCTCTTTTCGTGCGATGAATTCTGGATGCTCTCGATCTATTTGATTCACGTCTTTCGCGCTCCCTGTTCTCTTTGATCTCAGCCAAACAAACAATGCGGTTGAAAGCCCACAGGCGGCTGCTTTCGGCATTCCTGCCACACCAGGTATCCAAGGGCGTCCGATAAGTGCGTTCGCTTCGCATCGCGCTCCTTATCGATCTGCGTGGTGCCAGGCACAAACGTCACTTCTTCAAAGTCCTTGATAAGCTCTTTGCACTTCGAGTTGAGGAACAACATCGGCGCCCCGGATGCAGGACCAAGTTTCGCGTTCATCAGATTGACCCGCTCTCTCACGAACGGATTCTTTGATGGAACCTTGTATACCGTTTCAATCGCCCCTTCTCCGCGGAAGAAGCTCTTGATGATTTCGTAATCCGAAGTACCAGTCGTCTGTCTCGTCGATCCCGCGGCATCCCCGCAGATGATCAGTTTCCTTACGCCATCACGAAACCTTGACCGGAACTCTTCACACGCATCCGCGGTGCTCACCCGGCTCATCACGATCTCGTCGATGACATGCATCTCTTCGCCATGCTTTTGCGCCACCACCGAACACATCGGGTCGACGTTAAAGTCCAGTGCCCAATACAGCGGCTCCCACTTCGCCCAGGTAACGGGCCGCACATTTACATTCCGGTCGAAGGCGTAATAACAGCGGCCAGCGCTGACGTTCAAGTACGCACCCAGAACTTCCTGCTGGTAGAAACGTTCGTCGTAACTTTGCTTCAAGCGTTCATAGAAATCAGGAATCGCCTCAAGTAAGTGGTAGTTCTCTCGGGGCGACGCAAGTGTTGCGCGATACCCGGCGACGGGCTCCGAGATGAATCGCCGGTAAACCCAATCGAAACCTTTTGGTGTCCATACCGCAAAACCGCAAAGCCTCGTCGCTTTCGGATCCCGCAATCGCCCTTCCAGCCGCAGCCAGGCCTCTTCTGGGCAGTAAGTAAGTTCGTCTATTCCAAACCACGCCAGATTAGTTCCGCGCAATCGCTCGAAATCATCCACGGACCGGAACAGGATCTTCGACCTTGTATCGAGCAACGTGAGGATATTCTCCGCCTTGTTGTACTCAAACGGAATCTCACTGCTGGTCAGAATCTCCAGAAAGGAATTCAACGTCGCATCCCGGAGCATCGGGTAAGTCGGCGCCCCAATCAGTCCGGTCCTGCCTGGATTTACGTAGCTAAGCTTGATCGCTTCCTGGCAAAGAGCCTGGCTCTTGCCGGAACCGATCGGACCGGAAAAGCCCTTGAAGCGATCCTCGCACTGATGGAACAATTCCTGAGACGGCAGCGCCGTGTACTCTATTCTTCTGCTGCAGGTTTCTTTCCCTCGCGCTCTATCCATTGGACCGTTATCTCCCTCGGCTCTTCCTGCTCAAGTTCCTTCTGCAACTGCAACAATCGGATCACGTCCCCAATCGAAGCCTTCATGTCCTCCGCGGTTACTTTCTTCTCCGCCACATCCAGCAGTTTGTTGACGAAGGCAGACTTTGATCCGCGTCCGCCCTTCGGCTTCTTCTTCGCCTTCTCCTCGCTTGGTGCAGCTTTTGGTTTTGAAGCTCTAACTGCTTTCTTTGTGGCCTTTGTAGCCTTCTTGACTGCGCTTTTCGCGCTCTTCTTGGTAGCCATTTGTTTGCCCCTGCGCTGTACAGCGTCATTCACTTCGATCAAAGAGTAGCAACCGCGCTCCTTCCCGCAAGCCCCGGAATTCGCTAAATGGTTGAAAAGAAGTACGGATATTTTCATGCGAATCTTGTGACCGCACTTCAGACCATACGGTCTTTTCTGAATTTCGGTTTTTGTGCTACGCTGGGCATGTAACCAAAACTTAACCTGAGGTCTCGGTTGGACCTCAAATGACAACGTCTTTGTCAATTGAGGAGAAATCATGAGATCTACATCGCGGGTTCTTACCGTCGCGCTATCCCTTTTCGTTCTTGCCATCCCTACGCTCGCCCAAACGTTTCGCGGCGCGATCGCTGGCAGCGTCACTGACGCTTCAGGCGCCATAATTCCAGGCGCGATCGTTAAGGCGACCAACTCCGACACTGCCTTCGCGCGATCGACGGTCTCTTCGGCTGCAGGCGACTTCCTGCTGCCCGACCTCCCGCTCGGTCCGTACTCGCTCTCCGTCACCAAGGACGGCTTTGCCGTGCGCAAGATCGACGGTATTGACGTTGTCGTCTCTCGAACTTCGAATATCGGAGTCGTGCTGTCACTCGCCGCCCAGAGTTCCCTGGTCGAAGTATCCGCTCAGGCCGTGTCCATCGAAACCACTTCTTCCGCAGTCAGCGGAGTGGTCGGCCCCAAGACAGTCCAGGATCTTCCCATGAATGGCCGTGATTTCCGCCAGATGCTCAAACTTGCGCCTGGCGTCTCGCCCACTTCGAGCGCCGTCAATGGCGCGAGAAGCAATGGCAACAACTTCCAGATTGACGGCGCCGATAACAATGACGCCTTTCAGAACTCAGCGGCCGTGAATCAGGGCGGCGTCCAAGGCATCGCCGGCACGCTACTGCCCGTCGAAGCAATCGATCAATTCGCGGTCCAGACACAAGGCTCAGCCGAAGTCGGCCGCAACGGCGGCGCCTCCGTCAACATGGTGATCAAATCCGGCACCAACAGCCTCCACGGCAGCGTCTATTACTTCAACCGCAACGAAGCCCTCGCCGCAAACTCGCCCTTTGCTGCTGACGGCACCCCGAATCGCAAGATCCGCAATAATCAGTATGGCTTCAGTGTAGGCGGACCAATCATCAAGAACAAAACCTTCTTCTTCACCACCGGCGAAGTGCAGAAGGCGGTTGCCGCCAACTCCCTCCTCGATACGGCTCCCTCCGATGCCTACGTCACCAACGTCAAGGCCGTGCTCGCCAAGTACGGTGTGCCCGTGAACCCCGTTTCTGTAAACCTCCTTGGACTCTGGCCCTCACGTACCCGCACCGGCCCCGCCGCGGCAAACAACTTCCTCTCTGCTGACCAGAACGACTACAACAGCTACAACGGCATCATCAAGATCGATCACGTCTTCTCTGCTGCCACGAACCTCGCCTTCCGCTACTACGGCGGCACCGGAACCCAAACAGCTCAGGTCAACTCGCCCATCCGCGAATACTTCCAGGTCGCCCCGAGCCGCATGCACAACTACTCCGCGGTTCTCAGCCATGTCTTCACGCCTCGCATGGTTTCACAAACCACATTTGGTGTGAACTACTTCAAACAGACATTCAACGATTTCGACATCTCCGCCAACGCGGTAGCTCTCGGCCTGAACACGGGTGTGACCGAGCCGACACTGCTTGGCTCTCCCACTATCAACGTGACGGGCTTCATGAACGTCGGCTCAACCCAGCCGCTCGGACGCATCGATACCACTGGCCACTTCGTGGAAAACCTGAGCTACAACATCGGCCGTCATCAACTCAAGTTCGGTGCGGAATATCGCCGCGCCCAACTCGATGTCTTCTACGAAATCAACAAACGCGGCACCTTTACCTTTGATGGAGCCACCGGCCCATGGAAGAGCGACTCTTCTGTCAGCTCCAACGAAAAGGCCCTCGCCGATTTCATAGCTGGCTACTTTTCGGCGTCCAGCGGCGCACGCATCGCCCGCGGCGATCTGCAGCGCGTCTATCAGCAGAACTCCTTTGACTGGTGGGTGCATGACAACTACCAGATCACCAGCCGCCTGAACATCAACTTCGGCGTTCGCTACACCTACCACGGCGTGTTGAACGATGACAAGAACTCTCTGACCAACTTCATCCCCTCGCGCGGAATCGTTGCCGTGAAGGATCTCGGCTCGCTCTATCCGAGCGACAAGAACAACTTTGCCCCGCGCTTCGGCTTCGCCTATCAGCCGCTCAAGAGCAACAAAACGGTTATCCGTGGCGGTTACGGCGTCTACTTCGATGTCCCGGCCTTGAACTTCTTCACTGCCAATACCAGCGTTCCCAACGGTGGTGCGGCTGGTGTGAACGCCAACCCAGGCGGATCCAACCCCGTCTACTCAATCTCGTTGAATGGCTCAACATCGAATGCAATTAAATCCGGTGTACCGATCTTCGGCACCGCATCGCCGCTGCCTCCCTTCGGCGTCTTCGGCGTCAGCCAGGACTTCCGTACGCCCTATATCCAGCAGTTCAACCTCAACGTTCAGCAGGAACTGACCAGCAAGACTTTGTTGCAGGTTGGCTACTCGGGCAGCCTCGGACGGAAACTAGCCCTCCTCGTTGACATCAACGCCGCCACGCCCGGAACGCTCAGCGCCGGTTCCATTCAACAGCGCCGTCCGTTCTATTCGAAATATCCGGACCTGGCTGCCATCAACATGGCCGAGACCGCAGGCAATTCAAACTACAGCTCGCTCCAGATGTCCATCAACCAGCGCTTCTGGAAGGGACTCTCCGGACAGGTCGCCTACACGCTGGGACATGCCCTGGACAACGGCTCGGCAACCCGCAACACACTCCCGGCCAACAGCTACAATCTGACGGCCGAGCGCGGAGATGCGGGCTTCGACATCCGCAACATCTTCACCAGCTACCTCTCCTATGATCTTCCGAACTTCGTGAAGAAGGCCCCCCGCCTCGGCACCGGCTGGCAGTTCAACCTGCTCTCCACCCTGCACACGGGCGAGCCTCTCGATATCGCTGCCGGCACCAACGTCAGCCAGAGTGGCGACAGCAAGGACCGCGCAGATCAGATCGGAGATCCTTTCTCGGGAATCGTCCAACCGGCCGCTCCCTCGAAATCCATCCGCTGGCTGAATAAGGCCGCCTTCGCTGCCCCCGCAGCTGGCACCTTCGGCAACTACGTGCGCGATTCACTCCGCGGCCCCGGCTTCGGCTCATTTGACTTCTCCGTCTTCAAGACCACCAGCATCACAGAAAAGATCAAAGCGCAGTTCCGTGTCGAGATCTTCAACCTTCTCAACCGGGCCAACTACGCCAATCCCAACACCACATACTCCTCGGGAAGCTTCGGCTTGATCAGCAACACCCGCAACGGTGGCAGCGCACCTGGCCTCGGCTTCGGTGAACCGCGCAACCTTCAACTCGCATTGAAGATCATGTTCTAAGATGCTCCACGGCAGCGCGGCCTCAACCGGGGCCGCGCTCCTCACATTGTCGTAAAGTAGTGAATTGGCACTCCTCCCTCCTCCTTTAGAACTGCTCCCCGGACTCTGGCGCATCGCGCTGCCCCTTCCGTTCGAACTTTCCCGCATTAACGTCTTCCTTGTCACACTCCCCGACGGCCTGATGCTCGTTGATTGTGGCATCGCAGGAAGAACATCGCACGATGCTCTCCTGCAAGGCCTCAACCAGATCGGCGTCGAACCCCAGGCCATCACGAAGATCCTCCTAACGCACTTCCACCCCGATCACATCGGCCTCGCACCCGTCATCCACCGCTACGCCGCTGCACCCGTCTTCATGCACCACGCCGACATCGCCCGGCTGAGGAAGATCGCGGAGCACGGCTGGATGCACGGCCTCCTCGAAGAAGCTGGCGTGCCAGAATCCCTTCAGCAGGCCATTCGAAAAGGCTCTACCAATCCGGATTTCAATCTCGTTGACCTGCCTGAAGTCACCCCCTTGCAAGGCGGCGAAATCATCGATACCGCACTCGGACCACTCGAAGTAATCTCAACACCCGGTCACGCCCCCGGCCACATCTGCCTCTATTTCCGCGATTCAAAGACGCTGCTCTCCGGCGATCACATCCTCCCAACCATCTCGCCCAACATCACCTGGAGCGCTGAATCTGACGCGCTGGGCGATTACCTCGACTCGCTCCAGAAGATTGCCGCATACGATGTCACACTGGTGGTCCCCTCGCACGGCGAGCCCTTCGCCGATATGCAGGGCCGGATCCACCAATTAACGCAACACCACATTGAACGCTGCGAGGAAATCACCGCAGCTCTCGATGCCGGCTCCGTCACCGCCCATCAATTGGTGCAAGCGCTGTGGACCCGCAAACTCGCCCCTATCCACCACTGGTTCGCACTCTTTGAAGTCCTCGCACATCTCGAATTCATGCAGCGCCGTGGCCGCATCGCATCAACCCTCGAAGGAGTAATCCGCAAATGGCGCAACACCCCGTAACCGCCTTCGCGGACTACCTGCTGAGCTTGCCGGAACGGGTCGTCCGCTCCACCTCGGCAGTGGCAGGAGGCCTCCTCCGCGAACTCAGCGATGTCTCCCTCCCGCCCCGCTTGCGCCGCACGACGCTGTACACCAACC
>Ga0073936_10000680_pt1 | contig 53286 bp, 33 predicted proteins | sample AliMusrvi5mmetaG_FD_87041 | JGI IMG/M metagenome (GOLD analysis project Ga0073936, IMG submission 87041) | Freshwater lake bacterial and archeal communities from Alinen Mustajarvi, Finland, to study Microbial Dark Matter (Phase II) - Alinen... | ecosystem: Environmental > Aquatic > Freshwater >...
ACGATCACCCGAGCGGCTGGCATCGCTTCGCGCAGGCGCCGGTGACGGTGTGGCCGGGGGGCGACGTGTTTGCCCGCGCCCGCGTCCGTTCGTTGGAAATCCAGCGCTCCGGGGAGTATCTTGGCACCCAACTCAAGGCCCCTCCGGAAGGCGAGATGAGCGCCGAACTCGCGCCCCCCGCGCCCGACACTCTGGCCGTGACCCTCGTCGAAGGCTGGCGCGGCGAAGTCTGTCATGTGGCTCTAACCGATTCAGCCGGCCATTTCCGCCGCTACAAGATCACCGATCCTTCGTTTCACAATTGGAGCGGCCTCGCCCTCGCGCTGCGCGGTACCGCGATCTCGGATTTTCCCATCTGCAACAAGAGCTTCAATCTTTCCTACTGTGGCTTCGATCTCTAGCGAGACTCGCCTCAGACCCAAGACTTCAAGACCCAAGACTTCAAGACCCAAGACTTCAAGACCCAAGACTTCAAGACCCAAGACGAAGAATTCGACCTAACGACAGCATCTCACGCTTTTCAAGCACTCTAGCCGCCACTCCCGCCATGTTCATTCACGATACCCTTCTCCATCGCCTCAAGCGCGGTTGCGAGACCATGGACTATCCGCTAGGCCCGGCGCCGCCATTGCCCGAGCGCCACGGCGGCGCGTTGCGGGTGAACTCCGCGAAGTGCGCGGACGCTTGTGCGGCTTGCGTGCCGCTGTGTCCGACCCAGGCGATCACGCGCGAATTCGGCCAAGCGGTGGCGCTGGATTTGGGCCGTTGTGTGTTCTGCGCCGCCTGCGTGGAGGGTTGTCCGGAGCATGCCATCACCCAGACCGGCGATTACCGGATGGCGGCGCGCCACCGCGAGGACCTTGTGTTAGGCATGCCGGACCATGAACAAGTCCGTCTCGCCGCCGCACTCGACGCCAAGCTCCGCAGGCTCTTCGGCCGCTCGCTGCGACTGCGACAGGTCAGCGCCGGCGGTTGCAACGCCTGCGAGGCCGACACCAACGTGCTCGGCACCATCGGCTGGGATTTGAGTCGCTTTGGCATCCAGTTCGTCGCCTCCCCGCGCCATGCCGATGGCCTGCTCATCACCGGCCCGGTGACCAAGGCGATGGAACTGGCCTTGAAAAAGACCTACGACGCGGTGCCCGAACCGAAAATCGTGATTGCGGTGGGCGCCTGCGCGATCGCTGGCGGCCCCTTCATCGGCCATCCCCAAGTGCGCGATGGCGCCGCCGCGGTGCTGCCGGTCGACCTCTTCATTCCCGGTTGCCCGCCGCACCCGCTGACGATTCTCGATGGCTTGTTGAGGTTGTTAGATAGGCTGGAAAACGAGCGCTAGGCCTTGTAGCGGCGGTCTGTGACCGTCGCAGCCAATGGGACGAATGGGACGAATGGGACGAATGGGACGAATGGGACGAATGGGACGAATGGGATTGGATAGTCGAACTCAAGCCAAACGTTGAATCCGCCCTCCGCCGCTCGTTACCCTTCGCTGTGCGCGGGAAGACAGCCGTCTCGGCTGTCAGGGAAGACATGCGTCTCGCATGTCTTCGTGACTCCCTGCATCCAAAGCGGCCCCCGCTCACTCGTTAGTTTGCTCCAAATCAAATCCTTCTGAGCCACGCCCGATAGCCCGGAAGAATGTCATTGAACCCCGGAATCATTCCGTTAGAATCGCATCGTGAGCACGGCAAAGCTTTCCCCCACCGGCCGGTGGGTCATTCCCAAGCGGTTTCGCAAGGCACTCCATCATAAGCCGGGCGACAAGGTTACGTTTGCTGTTTCCGCCGACTTCGCATTTCAACTGACGCCCGAAGAGGCTGACAACTTGAGGTGCCAAAGTGGCACCTCAAGTTCCGGGTATGGCGGGCGCCGCTACCGTCCTTACGCCTTCACCGAACAGGCCATCCTGCTCATTCGTGGCCAGCGGGTGATGCTGGACCGCGATCTGGCCGCGCTCTATGGCGTCGAAACCAAGAACTTGAACAAAGCCGTCCAGCGCAATCCCGACCGCTTTCCGGCCGATTTCATGTTTCAGCTTACGGCGGACGAGGCGCATTGTTTAAGGTTCCAATTTGGAACCTTAAAGCGCGGCCAGCATTTCGCCCCCAAACCCTACCGCGTGAAACGAACATGATTCCCCCGAATTCCCCTCCGAGGTCATCGTCAGCAATCTCGTTCACCAACGGGCCGCCTCGGCTACGTCATCCCTAACCTCGGGCCGGAATTCCACCTGCCAGTTCATCCAGAGCCTCCCGGATGAACCCGGCGTGTGGAGCAACCCGGCACGGAGTGTCCAATCGTTGTACATGCGCCATGGACGCGATCCGACTTTCCAGTCGTCCCGCCCGACCTTACGCTCAATCCGCTTCACCGGTGGCGAACCACCATCCGTCACGATGAAGCCCGGCTGCCCTTGGCTTGCCAATCCAAGGCGCTGACCGGCACTGAAAACCACAAGCCCGGAAGAAACCCCAAGCGATCATGAGAATGTCTAACAACCCAGTGATTCCGACGACTCTCGCCGCGCTGTGGGCGGCGGGTCTGGCCGCGGCGGTCGATGTCGGCGGCAACCACATCAATGCCAACGAGGAGTTTGGCAATGATGCCAGCTACAAACTGACCGGCGACACGACCTTCGCCTATGGGACCGGCAATATCGCGGGCGACATCGATCTCAACGGTTTCAAATTCGTGAGCGACACAGGCGGCGGCAACCGCCGGACCTTCAGCGGCGCGATCAGCGGCACCGGGTCGTTCGAGTGGCTCGGCGGCGGCGTGCCGCAGGTTTGCCCGGCAACCCTGGCCGGCGAAAAATCCAACACCTTCAAGGGAACCCTCACCGTGGCCCGCGGCGTGCTGGACCTGGCCAAGCCCGCCGGCGTCGACGCGGTGCCGGGCGACCTCGTGCTCGGCACCGTCGATAGCGCGTCAATCCGGTTGGTCAAGGCCAACCAGATCAACGATGCCTCCAATGTCACCTTGGGACCCAAGGGCATCTGCAGCCTGGAGTTGCAAGGAAACGCCGAGAAGTTCGCCACCCTATCCGTTACCACGCACGCGGTGATCGACATGGGCGCATCGCCCGCAACGCTGGCCGTGGGCGCTTCCAGTGCCTGCCACTGGGACCTAACCAAAACGGTGACCGTGCGCAATTTCAGGCCCGGCAAAGACCAACTGGTGTTCGGCAGGGACGGCGGGGGGGTGACCAAGGAGCGGCTTGCCCGGATCGGCTTCGAGAACCCGGCAGGCATGGGAAAGGGCCTCTACACAGCCAAGATCGGCTCCGACGGACAATTGGCGCCCGACGCGCCGGTCACCGTGATCAATCCGCCCTTTGACGTCTCGGCCAAGGCCATCGCCGATCGTGCCGGAATTTATGAGGTCAACGGCCTGGCCGATCTAACAGGCAAGGGCAGTCCGCTGAAGGACGGCATGACGATCGCTTTCTTCGGCGACTCCATCACTTGGCAAAACGGCTATGTGCCGGCCATCGACGCGGCGATCAAGGCCGGCGAGGGCAGCAAGGATAAGGCGGTCAAACTGATCAACCGCAAGGTGGCCAAGGAGACGGGCACCCCGCTGGTGGACCTGCGCAAGGCCTACATCGCCTATCTCCAGAACAACAACGCCAAGATCCGTGTGGACGGTACGCTTTACTTCAAGACCGCGGGCGTGCTCACCCACGACGGCGTCCACCCCACCGCCAGCGGCGTCGCGTTGCTCGCCAACCTGATCGGAGACGGACTCTTCAGGGCCTTGGGAAAGCAATGATTAGAATATCTAACATATATTATCACATGAAACACACACGAGAAGGATGGATTCGCAGGGGTTTTTGGAGTTTGCTGTCATGCGCCTGGCTCGCAAGTCCGGCGGCATCGGCGGGCGGGGATCCGGCCGATACCCATCCCGGTCTGAACCTGATCCCCTGGCCCAAGGCGATCAAGGTCAATCCGGGGTATCTCAAGCTTGCCGCCACCAGCCGCATCGTGGCCGGCGACGACAGTCTCAAGGGTTTGGGGGACATCCTGGCCGGGGAAATCCAGCTTCTAACTGGTTTGCAACTGCCCGTGGCCGGCCCCCCGGCACGCGCCGGCGACATTGTTCTAACGATCGACAAGTCGCTCAAGGCCGGCGAACCGATTCTGGTGACGCGTCCGCCAGCGGTGCTGCGCAGCACCGATGGCGCGCATAGCGTGACCATCGGCGAGCAGGCGGTGGTGACAGGCTTCGACTACCGTGCGGTGGCCGAAGGCAGCGCCACCTTGCTGCAATCCCTCTCCCAGGCCGGGGGCCAGGTGGCGTTGCCCAAGCTTGCCATCAAGGATTGGCCACACGCGGATTACTGCGGGATGATGGTGGACTGCGGCCGCCAGGAGCAACCCATCGAGGCGCTCAAGAAAATGATAGAAACCTGCCGCATGTATAAGGTGCGCTATCTGCATCTCCACCTGACCGACGACCAGGGCTGGTGTTTCCCGTCCACCAAGTATCCGCAGTTGGGCTCCAAGAACGTCGGCACCCACGGCGGCCTGGCTCCCAAGGTGTACCCGCTGGCGGAACTCAAGAACCTCGTTGCCTTCGCCGACGCGCGGGGCATCGCGATCGTGCCCGAATTTGAAGTGCCCGGCCACAGCGGGGCCGCGTTGCGCTCGTTGCCGGAGATCTTTGATGCCATCAATCCCGAAACCAAGAAACCCGTCGGCATGGGCTGCATGAACATGGCCAGCGAGGAAATCTATCCGGCCCTCGACACGATCATCGGCGAAATGTGCGACGTGTTCAAATCGTCCCCCTATTTCCACATCGGCTCCGACGAGGTATCCATGGGCCGGGTTTCGCTCCACAGCGGATACAAGGCGTTCATGGACAAGCACGGCCTCAAGAACGACGGCGAATTGGCCAATTATTTCATCTCCGGCGTCAACGACATCGTCAAGAAGCATGGCAAAAAGGCCATCAAGTGGGAAGGTCTGGCCGACACGGCCTCCAAGGACATCATCGTCATGACCTGGAATAGCAACAGCAACGAGGCCAGCAGACTCATCGGCCTGGGTTACACCACCCTCACCTGCCCCTGGAACCTCGGCGTGCCATGGGAACAGTGGAGCATGTATGTGTGCAATGGCAGCATGCTCAAGAAGGGCGACTCGGTCATCGGCTCAACGCTGGTGGCATGGGAGCAATCCGCCGAGGCACACACCGGCATGGTCCGCAACGTCGCCGCCCGCCAGGAACGCACCTGGGGCCCGGATAACAGCGTGACCGAAGCCGGTTTCGCCGCACGCTTCCAGCCGCAGGACGCCGCCGTGGGCAGACTCATCGGCCTGCCTCCCAAGGCCAGGCTGGACGCCACCCTCACCGCTTCCAGCGGAACCCGCGACCTGTTGGATCCGGTGTTCGCCTTCGACGGCAATGACGCCACCTTCTATCAATCCGCCACCGCCCCCAAGGCCGGCGACCAACTCACCGCCGACCTCGCCAAGCCCGCGTTGGTTTATGCCATCGAGGTTCTAACCGGAATCAACGGCAAGGGGCTGATGGACGGCGCGGAACTACAGGTGTCGGCCGACGGCAGCACGTATGTCACCGTCGCCAAACTGGCCAAGGGCAGCGCCAAGGCGGTGCTCTCCAACCACACGGTGAAGGCCGTGCGCCTGCGCTGTGCCGCGCCACAGACCGACCCGATGCTCGTGCGTGAGATCAAGCTGCAGTTGATGGTTGAAGTCAGTGGTGTGGTGAGCGGCCCGGACAAGGTGGTGGGCGATGGCAACATCGGGTTGCTCAAGGGCGACACCACCTTCCAGGCGACCAGCGCGGCTTGCCTCAACCCCGTGATCAACCAGGGCTTCACTCTAACATTCAACAGCGGCGGCGGCAATGCGATGGGCTACAACGGCCCGCTCTCCGGCACCGGCACGGTGCAGGTCTGCCAGGGCGCCGCCGACGGCGGATTCCGCGACTCGCCGCTGGTGCTGGCCGGCAAGGAGCCTAACACAATAAAGGGCTCCTGGCAGGTCAAGGCCGGCCGCCTGACGCTGGCCAAGGACCCGGGCGTCGACGCCGCGGGCGGCACCATCGTCGTCGGCGGCCAGGGCGACAACGACTGCCTGTACTGGGCCAACAGCGATCAACTCGCCGACACGAGCGCGGTGGAGTTGCTGGATTCGCCCAAGGGCGGGGCGACCCTCAACCTCAACGGCTGCAATGAGAAAATCGCCAGCCTCAAGATGGCCCCGCACACGAGAATCGTCACCGACGACCAGAAGACCGGCGGCGTGCTGACCGTCGGCACCTTGAGCGTCGAAGGCAACAGCATTTCCAAGGGGGTGTACAGCTCACCTAACACCTGGATCGCCGGCGGCGGCTTCGTGGTGGTGGGAGACGTCAAGTACGTCAATGTCGCCGGGGTGATCGACAACGCCAACACCACCGTCGGACCTAACAATATCGCGGTGCTCACCGCGGCCGCGACTTTCGGCCCGGCCACCGGCAACTGCGCCATTCCAGTTAGAATGGGCGACTTCGGCCTGATGTTCTGCGCGAAGGGCGACAAGCCCACGGTCTACAGCGGATTCATGACCGGCACCGCCACCAGCGGCGTGACGTTCAGCGCCTCGGCCAGCGAGCAGTCTCCCTCCAAGCATCCGCTGGAACTCGCAGGTCCCGCGGCCAGCTCATACAAGGGCCCGACCGTTCTGGCGCGCGGCGTGCTCAAGCTCAACAAACCGGCAGGCGCGACCGCCATTCCCGGCAACCTCATGTTAGGTGGTGCCACCGCCGCCAACGCCGGCGACACGGTGTTGTTAGCCGGCGACGGACAATTCTCACCCAAGTCCACCGTCACGCTCAGCGGCAAGGCCCAGCCGTGTTTCCTCGACCTGGCGGGCCACAAGACCGCACTGGCCACGGTACACATCGAGGGCCAAGCCAAGATCCGCAGCGGCAATGGCGGGCAACTGGCCGTCAAACAGGTCATCGTCGACGGTAAGAAAATCCCCGCCGGCACGCACAAGGCGCCGCAACCGTGGTTAGAGGGAAGTGGCACCGTGACGATCGATCCGCGCGTGGACATCAAGGGACGCTATGGCAACCCCAACGACGAGATCGGATCGGGCAACATTGGCAACATGACCGCGGACACCGGATTTTGGGTCGGCGTGGGAACCTGCGACATCGACCTGATCACCAACGGCCACCGCATCACCTTCGACAGCGGCGACGGCAACGCGCTGTGTTATATGGGATCGATCTCAGGCACCGGCGACGTGGAGCTGTTGATGGGCCCCTCGTACACCGGGTTCAAGGACGCCCCGCTGCGTCTGGCCGGCGACAAGCCTAACACCACCACCGGCAAGTTCATCGCCCGCAAGGGCCGTGTCCAGTTAGAAAAGTCCGACGGCGTCGACGCGATCAGCGGCGACGTGTTCGTCGGCGGCCAGGGCTTCAACGACTGCCTGCACTGGATCAACAGCAACCAGATCAAGGACAGCGCCACCATCACCCTGCTCAACGCCGGTAACAGCGGCGCCGCCTACCTGAGCCTCAACGGTTGCAGCGAAACCGTGGCCGCCCTGGTGCTGGCCGCCAACACCACCGTCAAGACCGACAGCCCCGAGGGCAAGAGCGGGGTGCTGCGCGTCAAGTCCCTCACCGTGAACGACGTCAAGAAGCCGGCCGGCACATACACCGCCGCCACCGAGAAGTGGCTCGACGGCAAGGGCAAGGTCGTCGTGGCCCCGTAAGCGGGAAATTTCAGCGATCACCGGAATTTCATCGTATCTTGAGGCGGAATCATCGAACACCCATATCAATTTCATCGCGATCCGCACCATGAACAGTCACCTTCTATCAAGCTCACCCTTCCCGGTACCACCGCCTGCCCGCGACAACAGGTCGGCCACCCTTGGCACCGCCCGCGGCGTCGCGCGGCGCCTCATGCTGTTAGTTTCCCCCGTGCTGGCCGCCGCCGCCACCGCCTCGGCGGCCGTGACAAACATCAGTGGAACCCTGGCTGACGTCCTTGACACGGTCGTCGGCGCGGGCAACTCCGGGCGTCTGACGGCCATTACGCAAACGGCTCCCGGCAGCACAAGCTCGGTGTCGAATGTCGATCTCAACGGGTTCCAATTCACGATCAACTCCGGCGGCGGCAACGCGCAATATTACAATGGCGCGATCACCGGACCTGGCACCCTGCGCATCGTCGGGCGCTACGATGCCACATGGTCGCCCGATCCCCAATTGGGTGGCACGCTTGCCAACAGTCCCAGCGGGGTCACGCTCACAAGCGGATATGTGTTCTTGAACAAGAACGCGGGCGTGGACGCCTTGGCCGGCGCGATCACCGTCAATGCGGCCGCGGGCAACACGGTGCGCATCAAACTGCTCAAGAGCGACCAGATCAACGATGCCTCCACGATCAACTCCACCTCCAGCGGCGGGGCCTTCCATCTCGAATTGAACAACCTCAACGAGACGATCGCCGGGCTCTCAATCAATTCCGGACACACCGTGGACACCGGCACCGGCAGCGGCGGCGTGTTGAAAGTCACCACGCTGACCGTCGGCGGCGTCAGCAAGCCAAAGGGCGCCTACACCGTGTCCAGCGGGTTTGTCACCGGCACGGGCTACATCGACGTGGACAACTTCGGACCGCCCGTCATCCTGCTGCCGCCGGGCGTGCCCGCCAGTCCCTCGCCGGCCGTCGCCGCCACCACCGTCCATCCGGCCAACGCCAAGCTGACGTGGTCGGCCTGCACCGACGCGACCAGCTATGATGTTTACCTGTGGCCGAGCGTCGGCTCGAAACCGGCGTCACCGACCGTCAACGTCGCCCTCAGCGAATACACGCCCAGCCCGCAGTTGCTCTCGTTGACCAACTACACGTGGCAGGTGGTCGCCAAGAACACCATCGGCAGCACGCCAGGCCCGGAGTGGAACTTCTCCACCGTGGACCGCACCCTGGTAGCGGGAAACGTCGGCGTCGCCTACAGCGATTTCACCCACAACTTGAACTACATCGTCGGCACGGGCAACAGCGGAAAGTTGTTAGGCGATTTCCTGCTGCACTGGGCTGCCGCCTCGGGCAGTTTCTCGGTGCCCTTGGACACCACCGGCTTCGCCCTGAGTGCCAACACCGGTGGCGGCAACGGCGGCCACAACGCGTCCGGGCCGATCTCGGGCGCAGGCTCGTTCACCATTTACAACGGTCCTCACTCTAACGGATTTTGGAGCAGCCTCTACACCATCAGCGGCTCGGTTGCCAACACCTACAGCGGTGGCACCTTCATCAAGCAGGGGCAGGTGCTGCTTGGCAAAACCCCCGGGGTCGATGCCTTGACCGGTGCGGTGACACTCGGTTCCGTCGGCACCACGGCCCGCTTGATTTGGGGGGCTAACAACCAGATCAACGATGCCGCCGCCATCACCGTGCTCCTGCCGACGGTCAACAACGGCTTCACCCCGGATGCCAACCTGAACTACCTCGATCTGGCCGGCTTCAGCGACACGATCGGCTCGCTAACACTCCCGGACGACGGGACCAAGACCCAAGTCCGCACCGGCACCGGCGGCGTGCTGACGCTCGGCGCTCTAACAGTTGGTGGCACGGTCATGAATCCCGGCAGCTACACCGCCGGCAATTCGACCTTTGTCCTTGGCACCGGCAGCGTGCTTGTGAGCGGTGCGACCACTTCAGCCGACGCAGCCATTTCCACGGTGTCAGCCGCGCCAAGTTCGGTAGTGGCCAATGGCACCAGCGCCTCCACGATCACGGTCACATTGTTAGATTCCGGGGGCATTCCCGTCGGGGGCAAGACCGTCGCGCTGGCCTCCAACCGGGGCGCGACGGACACGATCGCTGCGGCCTCGGGCATGTCCAACGCGGCCGGCGTGGTGACCTTCAGCGTGAAGTCCACCACACCGGGTGCCGCGGTCTTCTCCGCCACCGATACCTCCGACACGGTCACCGTGGCACAAACGGCCGGAGTGACCTTCACCGCGCTTCCCGCGCCGGGCTTCGACGAGTGGGTCGCCAGCGGCAAAGGCCTGAGCGGTGCGGCCGCCGCGTTTGACGCCGATCCCGACCACGACGGCATCCCTAACGGAATCGAATACGTCCTCGGCGGCGAGCCCAATCCGGCTCGTGCCGGTGCCAGCTCGCGTGCCTTGCTGCCCACCGCGGTGGCGTCGGGCAACAACCTGGTCTTCACCTATTTCCGCAGGGATGAGGCGGCCTATCTGAACCCGGTGGTCGAGTTCAGCACCAACTTGTCAGGTCCGTGGAGCACCGCCGCTGCCGGCAACGCCACCATTGAAGTGTTTGACGGCACGCCTGCGGATACCGTTAGGGTCACCATTCCGAAGGGTGCGAACTCCCGGCTGTTCGCGCGCCTTAAAGTTGGAACCGCCCCGGTCACAGGCTCCATTCCGCCGCGCCTCACCACGGCCCCCTTGGACACCACCGTCACCAGCGGCGCCGACCTCACTCTCACTGCGGCGGCAGAAGGCACGCCACCTTTCACCGTGCAGTGGTACTTCAATGGCAGCGCCATTGGCGGCGCCACCGGCAGTAGCTACACGGTCACTGGCGCGACCGTGGACAATCAGGGCGACTATCAGGTTGTTGTCAGCAGCGCGCAGGGCACCGTGACCAGCGGCCTGGTGCACGTCACCATCATTGTGCCAACGGTGGCGGGCGAACCGGCGGACACCTATCCGGGTTTCAACCTGATCCCCTGGCCCAAGTCAATCGCGGTGCAACAGGGGCAGATGGATCTTACATCGAGCAGCCGGATCGTGACCGGCGATGCCAGCCTCAACCCACTGGCCGCCATCGTTTCAAATGAGATCCTGCTGTTGACGGGCCTGAATCTGCCGGTGGTTAGTGATGCTGCCCGCAGCGGCGACATCGTTCTCCACATCAATCCTGCCATCATCGCCGACGAGCAAATCCTGGTCACCCGCCCGCCGGCGCTGGTTCGCACCACCGACGGCGCTCACACCCTGACCATCGGCACCCAGGCCGTGATCGATGGTTTCGACTATCGGGCGGTGGCCGAGGGCACCGTGACCTTGTTGCAGGCGCTGCGCCAGGCGGGCGGTGCGGTGGCCTTGCCCAAGCTTGCGATCAAGGATTGGCCGCATGCGGACTACTGTGCGATGATGATAGATTGCGGGCGTCAGGACCAACCGATTGCCGCGCTCAAGAAGATGGTGGAAACCTGCCGCATGTATAAGGTGCGCTATATGCATCTTCACCTGACCGATGACCAGGGCTGGACATTCCCGTCCACCACCTATCCGCAGTTGGGTTCACAGAACGGCGCCGCTCATGGCGGTGTCACGCCTGAGGTTTACACGCTGGCGGGACTCCGGGATCTCGTCGCCTATGCCGACGCGCGCGGCATCGCAATCGTGCCCGAGTTGGAGATGCCCGGCCACAGCGGCGCCGCGCTGCGCTCGCTGCCTGCGGTATTCGACGCGATCAATCCGCAGACCGGACAGCCCGTCGGCTTGGGATGCATGAACATGACCAGCGAGACGTTTTATTCCGGCTTGGACACGATTATCGGTGAAATGTGCGACGTGTTCCGGTCCTCCCCCTATTTCCACATCGGCAGCGACGAGGTCACCATGGGACGGGTTTCGCTCAACAGCGGCTACACTGCCTTCATGGCCGCCCATGGCCTCACCAGCGACAGCGATCTGGCCAACTATTTCGTCGCCCGCGTCAACGGCATGATCAAGGCCCGTGGCAAGAAGACCATCAAGTGGGAAGGCCTCGCCAACACGGCGGCCCCGGACGTCATCATCATGACCTGGGACAGCAACAGCAACATGGCCAGCCAGCTCATCGCCCAAGGATTTGCCACCATCACCTGCCCGTGGAACCTGGGCGTCCCCTGGGACCAGTGGAGCATGTATATATGCAACGGCAGCGTCCTGCATAAGGGCGACGCCGTCCTCGGCGCCACGCTGGTGGCTTGGGAGCAGTCAGCCGACACGCAAATCGGCATGACCCGCAACGTCGCCGCCCGCCAGGAACGCACCTGGGGACCCGACAACGTCGTGACCGACGCGGGCTTCGCCTCGCGCTTCCAGCCACAGGACGCGGCAGTTGGCAAACTGATAGGCCTGCCGCCGCAAGCCGTCATCGCGGCCACCTTCACCGCTTCCGCCGGCACCCGCGACCTGCTAGACCCGGTGTTCGCCTTCGATGGCAATGACGCCACCTTCTACAAGTCCGCCACCGCTCCGCTGGCCGGCGACAATTTCACCATCGCGCTTGCCCAATCGGCGCTGGTGTATGGCATCGACGTTCTAACCGGGATCAATGGCAAGGGCCTGATGACTGGCGCGCAAGTGCAGGTCTCCAGCGACGGCAGTTCCTACCTCACCGTTGCCACCCTGGCCAATGGAACCGCGACGGCCGTGCTTGCCGATCCGCATGTCAAGTACGTGCGGCTGTGGTGTCCGGCACCGCAAAGCGACCCGATGGTGGTGCGCGAGATCAAGCTGCAGTTGCTGGTGGCAATGAGCGGCACCGTCGCCAGCCCGGGCACTGTCCTGGGCGCAGACGATATCGCGTTGCTCACGGGCAACACGACCTTCTACTGGGTCAGCGCCGCCAACCTCAATCGCGTGATCAACCAGGGCTTCACGCTGACTTTCAACAGCGGCGGCGGCAACCAGAGCGGCTATAACGGCCCGATCACCGGCACCGGCACGGTGCAGATCTATCAAGGCCCGTACTACAATGGCTTCCGCAACACGCCGATGATCTTTGCCGGCTCGGATCCGAACACGATGACCGGCACCTGGCAGGTCAAGGCCGGCCGCCTCACGCTGGCCAAGGATCCGGGCGTCGACGCCGTGTGCGGTACCATCATCGTCGGCGGCCAGGGCGACAACGACTGCCTCTACTGGGCAAACAACGACCAGGTCAACGACGCAGCCACCGTGCAATTGCTAGATTCTGCCAACGGCGGGGCGAGCCTCAACCTCAACGGCTGCAGCGACCGGTTCGCCAGCCTCCAGATGGCCGCGAACACCCGGATCGTGACCGACGATGTGAAACTGGGCGGGATTCTAACCGTCGGCTCCCTGACGCTCAATGGCACAAGCCTTCCGGCCGGCGTGTACACCTCGGCTAACAGTTGGATCACGGGCAGCGGCTTCGTGGTGGTGGGCAACATCCAATTCGTCAATGCCGCCGGCGTGATCACCAACGCCAACACCACCATCGGCGCGAACAACATCGCCGTGCTCACCGCGGCGACGACCTTCGGCCCGGCCACCGGCAACTGCTCCATCCCGGTCATTACGGGCGGCTTCGGCCTGACCTTGCGCGCGTCGGGCAGCGTCCCCACTTCCTACAGCGGTTTCATCATCGGCACCGGCGGTGTGGCCTTCGACGCGTCCGCCAGCGGAGTGCTCGCCGACCGCCAGCCGTTTGAGATCACCGGCCCATCGCCTAACACCTACAGCGGCGCCACCGTTTTAACACGCGGGGTGTTGAAGCTTAACAAGCCCGCCGGCGTCATCGCCATCCCCGGCAATTTGTCGGTGGGCGGCAACACCGCGGCCAACGCCGGTGACACGGTACTGCTCGCCGCCGACGGGCAGCTTTCTGCCAGCGCCACCGTGACGCTCGATGGGAGCAGCCAACCGTGTTACCTTGACCTTGGCGGCCACACCACCGCGGTGGCTAAAGTGCTTCTCAGCGGCCAAGCCAAGATCCACACCGGCACCGGCGGGCACCTCACCGTCCGGCAACTCATCGTCAACGGCACGAGCATCGTGGCAGGCACCTATCAGATTCCGCAAGCCTGGATGGACGGCAGCGGCTCGGTGACCATCGATCCGCGCGTGGACATCGCGGGAGCCTATTACAACCCCAACGTCGATATCGGCGTCGGCAACATTGGCAACATGACCGGCGACACCACCTTCGGATGGGTGACGGGCACCACCGACATCGACGTCATCACCAACGGCCACACCTTCACCATGGACAGCGGCGACGGCAACGCGTTCTGTTATATGGGAACCATCTCGGGCACCGGCGACGTGGTGCTGCTGATGGGCCCGTCCTACACCGGTTACAAGGACGCCCCGATGCGGCTGGCCGGCACCAAGCCCAACACCACCAGCGGCACCTTCCACGCCGCCAAGGGCCGGGTGCAGTTAGAGAAACCCGCCGGGGTGGACGCCATCAGCGGCGACGTGATCGTCGGCGGCCAGGGCTTCAACGACTGCCTGCACTGGATCAACAGCAATCAGATCAAGAACACCGCCACCATCACCCTGCTCGACGCCGGTAACAGCGGCGCGGCCTACCTCAGCCTCAACGGATGCAGCGAGACCGTGGCCGCCCTGGTCATGGCTGCCAACACCAGGGTCCTGACCGACAACACCGGCGGCCAGGCCGGCGTGCTGACCGTCAAGTCCCTCACCGTTGCCAACGTCGCGAAACCCGCCGGCACCTATACCTCCGCCTCCGGGCCGTGGATCGTGGGCAATGGCACGATCATCGTCACACCTTGAGGAGGATAATGCCCGTTCAGACTTCGGAGTTTGAGACAAACTAACAAAAAACATGATGAAATTGACTTGCCGCATGCTGCCATGGTTGGCCTTTGGAATTGGTGGTGCCTGTCACGCCACGGAGTATGTGTGGACCGGTGCCGCCAAGGATGGATTCTGGACCACACCGGCCAACTGGATGCCGGCCACGGGATTCCCGAAGTCGGGCGACAACGTGACGTTGCCGCCAGCCACCGCCGCAGTGACCATCAACCTCCATGGCGACCAGGCGGTCCGGTCGGTGACGTTCAATCCGGTGGCACCTTTTCGTTATACCATCGCCGGTGACACCTTGACGCTGGATGCCGGCGGGAAGATTCATTTCCTCAAACTGGAAAAAGACGCCGGGATGGACGACGCGGCGGTGCAAATCATTACCAGCGAGCTCAAACTGGCTGGCAGCGCGAGCATCGGCAATGAGAACCGCTGGTACTTCGGCGGCGAACTGTGTGCGCTCGAACTCAACGGTCATCGCGAGACCCTGGGCACCCTGGACGTACACGGCCATGCCCTGATTGATTGCGGCAAGGGAACCAATGTCCTGCATGCTGGCGACAGCCATGGTGTGGCTTGGGACATGACCAAGGAACTGATCGTCAATCATTGGAAAGGCGACCCGAATGGCGGGAAAGGCGACCAGATCGTGGTCGGCAACAGCGCGGCGGCGCTTACGCCCGCGCAGCTTGCCCGCGTGGGTTTCCGCGATCCGGCCGGCCATTCTGCCGGACTCTACACCGCGGCCATTCTCAAGACCGGCGAGTTGGTCCCGGCGACCGCCGTCAAGCCCGTGAATCCGCCATACGATCTATCCGACAAAGCGGTGGCCGAACGCCGCAAGTTATATGATGTGCCAGGCCGCGCCCAACTCAGCGGCAAGGGCACACCGCTCAAAAGGGACATGAAGATCGCGTTTTTCGGTGATTCCATCACCTGGGGCGGCGGTTATATTGGCGTTATCGGCCAGGCCCTCGCCACCGGCGAAGGCAGCAAGGACCTCGGAGTCAAACTCATCAACCACGGGGTCAATGGCGGCGGCGCGCTGACGTTGCGTGATGGAGATAACATCAAGAGCCATGCGGGCGGCACCGAACCCAAACCCTTTGCAGCGACCATCGGCGGGGACAAGCCAGAAATGGCGGTGATCTTCATTGGCGTCAATGACATCTGGTGGCGCAAAACCACACCCGAGGACTTTGACAAGGCGTTGCGCGACATGGTGGCCGCGGCCCGGGCTAACAAAACCATCCCGGTGCTCGCAACTCTGGCCGTGTGGGGGGATTCGCCCGCCGCGGACAACGTCAACAACGCGAGGTGTGACGAGTATGCCGGCATCACCCGCAAGGTGGCCGCTGCCACCGGCACCACTCTGGTTGACCTCAGGCAAGCCTGTTTCGCCTATTTGCAAAACAACAATCGGGAACTGCGACTGGACGGCAGTCTGAGGTTCGCGCCCACCGGGGTCTTGACCGGCGATGGCGTGCATACCAACGCCGAAGGCACCGAACTCATCGCCGACATGATCTCACAGGGAATCGTTGCGGCGCTGAGGAAACAACCGTTGTGATTGCCTCAGGTTCCGCGGGTGTTCCCGAAAAGGTCGATGTGGAGTCGCTGGCAGTAGCGGAAACCGTGTTGCTTGCAGGCATCAATCAGCCAATCCCGGCGGGATCCGGGTTGCTCCACCGTGACACCCTCCGGCATGAGCAGCACCTTGCAGGCCGGAATCGATCTATCTAGCAAAACGAGCAACTCCCCGATCTCGGCGAGTTGCCGCTCGTCGGAAACCACGAATTTCAGTTGAAACGGATAGGAATCGATCCACTGGCGCAAGACTGCCGGTTGAAGACGGGTACGCTCGTGCCGTTCGATCCAGGCCGCGCCGGCGAGGGCCGCGGAAGGGGTGGAATTGGCCAGTTTCGGGCTGAGCGAGGCGAGGTTGCAGGCGATGCCCTCCGGCGCGATGGTGCCGGCGGTTTCGATGGTGACGTGTGTGCCGGCCAGTTGCAGGCGGGCGGCAAGCTCGCGGATGCCTCTGGCAATCATCGGCTCTCCGCCGGTTAGAACGACATGTTTGCAGGAATGGGCGAGCACCCGCTCCACGATGGCTGCCACGGTCACGTCCTCGCCTTCCGGCGTCCATGAGGAATACGGCGTGTCGCACCAGACGCAGCGCAGGTTGCAGCCGGACGTGCGGACGAAAACCGACGGGACACCGGTGAGTTCTCCCTCGCCCTGGATCGAATGAAAGATTTCGGAAATCAGCATGGGTTTCAATGGACTAACGGTCCGAGCGGCAGCGGTGGGGCTTGTTGATAGACCGTGGGATCCGGCAATCCCGCGAGGATGAACGCCTCACGCCGCTCGACACAGGTGCCGCATACGCCGCAGTGGTCCTTGCCCCCTTTGTAACAGGACCAGGTTTCGGAAAAATCAATCCCGAGTTCGGCGCCGCGCCGGGCAATGCCGGCTTTGTCAGTATCGATGAACGGCCGGAGCAACCGGATATGGGCGTAGGTGCCTTCCTGCATGGCTCGGGCCATCCCCTGCATGAACGGTTCGCGACAATCCGGATAGATGGCGTGGTCGCCGGAGTGCGCGGCAATCACCAACCCCTCCGCTTCAACGCTTTCCGCGTATCCCGTGGCGACCGCCAGCATGATGCCGTTGCGAAACGGCACCACGGTTCGCCGCATGGTTGCCTCAGCGTAATGGCCGTCCGGGATATCGCCGCCGGACTGGAGTAGATCCGATTTGAATAGATCATTCATGAACCCAAGGGCAACCGTGTGGTGCGGGACGCCGTTCCGGTCACAATGCAGCCGGGCGAAGGGAATTTCGCTAGAGTTGTGTTTCGACCCATAGTCAAACGACAGGCACCCGATCACCTCGTGGTGCACGAGGGCATCGTAGAACGCGGTGACGGAATCCATTCCGCCGCTGAGAAGAACGCATACTTTCATGAGGGTTTCCGCAGACGCCGGAAGATAGGAGGCTTGCGCCGCTTGGTCGAGTACTTTTACGAAACAACGCCGGACAACCTCCCAATGGAAGTATTGCAGCGATTTGCTGTTTCCGGGGACTCCATGATATCCGCAGTAACCCCTTGTAACGGCACCTAGCCATGCGCCCTGCACCTTGATCGACTCGTGGCGGCGGACTTTATTTTCTGGCACGTCGTGGACATTGTGTGGGTATTACTGCTGCCGCTGCTTTACCTAACAAAATTCAACCGACATGAAGACATCCTGTGCTTCGCCCTGGCCTATCTGGAGGGCGGTCCATGCATCGCGGAAATGCCACCGGATTCCTTTGCAGGAGCGTTCTTCTTCAGTGCCGAGACCCTCGCCACCGTGGGCTATGGTCACATGCATCCGGCCAGCACCTATGGGCATGTGGTGGTTACCGTGGAACTCATGCGTCGGTTCTATGATTTGAAGTTACAGGTCGAGAGCATTATCACGTTTCCCGCCGTGCTCACGCTCCGGCACACCATTGATGAAGCCAGCCCCATGCACGGGGCCACACCGGAGTCGCTCAAGGCGTCGGACGCACGCTTTATGTCCTCCGTTGTCTGTATGGATACTGTCATCCACGCGCCTTTGCAGAGTCTGCATGGCTATCACGCAAGTGATGTGCGATTCGGGGAGCGCTTTGTGGAGGTGTATTCGGAATCTTCGGATGGCAAACTTTTCGTGGACTATGCCCGCATCCACGACACGGAACCCGCACCGACCCCATCCTACTGATCGGTTTTCAGGATGGACGACCAGTTGCTTGTGAGATGGCCGTGCCCGACACCGTATATGACCAAGCGCCCCCGCCCCTCTCCGAGAGAGACCCATCAAATCCCATGAAAGCGAAATCCATCCGATATGTCGGCATTGCAATTCTCACAGTGTGCACCGGGTTGCCGTTCGGTCCGGCATGGCAGGTTAACGCCGCGGACGCTGGCGCCGGTCACGCGCTGCGGGTCGGGCCGAGTCGCCAATACAAGACGCCAAGCGCGGCGGCCGCAGCGGCGAAGGATGGAGACCGAATCGAAATAGACGCCGGCGAGTATATGGGCGACGTCGCCGTGTGGTCGGCGAACCGCCTGACGATCCGCGGCGTCAATGGCATGGCCCATCTGGCGGCGGAAGGCAGGAGCGCCCAGCAGAAAGCGATCTGGGTGATCAAGGGCAACGATACCGTGGTCGAGAACATCGGGTTTTCCGGGTGCAAGGTGCCGGACCGCAACGGGGCCGGAATCCGCCAGGAAGGCCGGAATCTCACCGTTAGGCATTGTGATTTTCACGACAACGAAGACGGCATCCTGACCGGGGCCGGTCAGGACAGTGACATTCTCGTCGAGCATACGGAATTCGCCCGTAACGGGGCGGGTGACGGCTATTCGCACAACATCTATGTCGGCAACGTCCGCAGTTTCACCATGCGCTTCTGCTGGTCGCACCACGCCAAAGTCGGCCACCTCGTGAAGAGCCGGGCAGCGGAGAACCGAATTCTCTACAACCAGCTCATGGACGAGAAGGATGGCAATTCGAGTTACGTCATTGACCTTCCGAACGGCGGAATGAGCTACATCATCGGCAACATCATCCAACATGGTCCGGCCGCGGAAAACGCCGTTGCGGTGTCTTACGCGGCGGAGGGTCCCAAGAACCCCGTCCAGCAACTTTATGTCGTGAACAACACTTATGTGAACGAGCGCAAGGCAAACGGCCGGTTCCTGCGGGTCGCCGGCAAGGATGCGAAATCCCTCGTGGTGAACAATCTGGTGGTCGGCACCAAGACCATCCTTGAAGGGCCGGGCGAGGAGAAACATAACATTGTGACTGATTCCCCAGGCTTTGTGGATGCCGCGGCCTACGACTTCCGGCTCAAGGCCGGGTCGCCCGCGATCGGTGCCGGCGTCGATCCGGGCAAGGCGGGTGACTTCAGTTTGATGCCAGAGTTCGAATACCGACACCCGATGGACAAGCAGGCACGCCCCCGCAGCGCGAAGCCTGCCGCTGGCGCGTTCCAGGGCCGTCCCTGAGCTGAGTCTGAGGCACCGCCTCGTTAGTATTCCACATGGAACAGGGATGTTCCGCCGGTCCATTGCCAGGACCTGCCGGTAGGCACTTGAGCGGCCTTTTGCACCACCACGTCGCCGGTGAACAGATCGGTCACACGAGCGGGTCGCGGGAGTGTGAGCGGTTGGAAATAGTGGTTCGTATGCAGCGCCAACAATGATTTGTTGGCATAGATCACGTCGCGACAGATGCCGGAGGTATAGATGTGGCATCCGGCATTGCGGAAGATCGCGCGGAACACCTGTGCGTTGTTAGGCGGAACCGGAAAGTAGTATGAGGTCCAGCCATCATGCCGGCGCATGGCCGCCGCAACCGCGCCGTCGGGCCAGTAAGCGATCGGCTGGGCTTGGGCGTCGTCCACGATCAGGCGCGGTGAGAGAATGGGTCCGCCCCCGAATGCCACTTGCGAGGTTGCTTCCCGCAGGCAGGGAATGTCATAGTCGGGCGGAAAGAAGCGGCCTGCCGCGCGGGTGTGTACCAGCTTGAGCCGCATGCCCGCGGTGCGCGAGGCGGCCTGATCATCAAGCTTGTCGCCGGCCACCAGGCCGGGATAGCCGATGAAGATCATCACGCGTCCGTCGCGTTTGAGCTTGTCGATGGCCGCCCGCTGGGCGTCATCCAGGAACGTGGGGTTGTGGAAATAAAGCGCCCGGTAGCGGTCCATCGCCACCTTGCTGAGATCTTCCGTCATGAGCCAGTCGATCGGCACGCCGGCCTTATACATTTCGCGCGTGGACAGGTCGGCCTGTAGCTCGACCAGCGAGGGCTGCGGATCGACGTCGAACATGCGCATCATGGAATGATAGGCGGGGCTCTGGCCGCTGACGACGCCCGCCACCTGTGAGATGCTGGACATGTCCCAGTCCATCACGGTTCGGGCGATTTCCATCTGCTTGCGGAATTCGCCGTTGATTTCCTTGCCGGAGTACCAACCGCCTGACATGTCGAACCACCACCAGGCCGAGCCGCGGATCAAGTGGTGGGCGAACTCGCGGCGCAGCACGTCCACCGAGATTTGCGGCGATTCGAGCGGCATCAGGTTGAAACTCCCCTGAAAGAGCTGAGGCCCGGTGGCCGGGTCCCGGCTGTCGCGGACCCGATAGAAGCGTTCGGCCTGATCGCTCTTGGTTAGATGGGTGCGATCGTCGCACTCGTCGAACAGCAGCTTGCCGGCCGCCTGAATACTCTCGGCCGGCAGCAACAGCGGCGCCGCCGACCCGGGCTCGCGAACGTCATAGCTGGGAAAGGAGGTGACAAAGTCGATGTCCGGGCTATCTAGCAGCCGCCGCAGGGACAAGTGCCCGTTGGTCACGACCGAATTGACCAATCCCGTCTGCCACAGCAGGTAGCCATAAAACACGCCAGTCAGACGGCGACTGCCGGTGAGTTGTTTGATCAGGCGCGTCAGCGTGAGGATGTTGTCGAGCCCCATGTCGGAAAAGGCACAGTCGAAATCGATCACCCGCTGGTCGAGTTTGGGGTCGCGCAACATCGCCGGCAGCGAGCGGCCGCGTTCCTGCGGCGTGGGGATTTGCACCTCATCGATCCACTGCTGCTTGCCGTATTTGCGCCGCAGCCAGTTGCGATAGTAGCGGAGGGCGGCCGGACTGTAATCGCCCAAGCGCCCGCCACCCGCGCCCGGATACACCCACTCGCCGCCGTGGGCGCACATGAGTGAGTAGCCCAGAATCCGATTGCCGTTGGTTGATGTTTCGGCCGCCAACACCGCCGCCTTGAGATATTCGGAGGAATCGGCGATCCACTTGTCGCTGCCCATGGAGGCGTTGGCTTCAGGGCCCGCACTGTCGCTGTGGCGAATGCACTCGTCAGGGTTTGCCCGCAGCCACCACTCGGGGGCCTGCAAGCCGATGCGCAGGACCAGCCACAGATCGGGTGCGAGTTTGGCCACTCGCTCAAGCTTGCGGAGATAAGCCGAAAAGTCCCACCGACCCGGCCCGGTCCACTCGCCACCACCCTCAACCAGCACGATGCGCACGCCCGCATCGACCGTCTCGAAAAGACTGGTGGTTAACCCCTCGCCTTCCATCGGCACCGGTCCCAGATAGGCGATCTGGGGAAGGGGCTTGCCATCAATGACAATCCGGGTTCGGCCTTCGAGGGCCGCCACCTTGACCTCGTGCTTGGAAATACCGGCTGCCTCCCCGTCGAGCCGATGCGTATTCGCCGCATTTTCCGGATCGGCCGCGCTGGTTTTCAGCGCAAGGGTGCCACCGGCGGCGGCCAAAAGCGAACCCTTGAAAAAGCTACGACGAGTGAGTTGTGTGGACATTGAGAACCTCCGTGGAGTGTTGTAAACGTGTCCGAACGCAACAAATTTCATCGATTTGGAGAATCGAGGAGGCTCTTGTCTGACTTCAACATCCGCGCGGGGGATGGCACGCACCTCTCCGCCCGGCGATGGGACTTGTCATCAATCTACGGGCGGGGAGACTCCGCCAGCGCAAGCCCGCGCAGATGGCGCAGGTGAACCCACAACCCTCCGACCACGCCGCACAAGCCAAACCCGAGCAACAGAGGCGGCAGACCGATGGTCAGCGCGTTGCCCAGCGCACCGATTGCCAGCAGCACATCAGTGGACAGAACGTGAGGCGCCATGAGTGAATAAAGGCGGGCGAGCAGGAGGAGTTCCGCGCCGATCGCCATGAGGCGGGCTCCCGGCGAGCGACTCTCGCGGGCAATTCTGGCGGCGGCCAGTGCGAACAAGCCAAGCCCGATCACACCCCCCGCATCTATCAATTGACGGTTACACAGGATGGCTTCAAGAGTCGGGTTCATGAGCAGTGATGGAGCGAGGTTTTGCCGCGGGTGCCGGGGACACGCCAGATCTTGGCGTGCAGCGCCATGCCGATGCCAAACAGCAGCCAACCGCCGTTCATCACCACCAGCACCACCGTGTGCCAACCGTACGTCTCGGCCGTGACAGCGTGGGACCGCGCGGGTGCCGCATGCGCCATGATTTCGGCCGTTTCAAGGATCGGCAGCAACACCGCGTAGCCAAAGCCGAGCATCAAGCCGCCGACCACGATCAGGCGGGCGTTGCAGGCACTTGCGCTCTTGGCAATCCGCCATGCGAAGACCACCAGCAAGACCCCCATCACCAGCAAGAACACCGGGCGAATCATCTCATCCATCTCGGTCGAGGCAAGCAGCAGTGGCAATTGAAAGCGAATCACGTGTCACATTACCATCCATACAAGCCAATTAGCAATAATTATATACAACTTATTATTGGAATATAAACCCATCTTAGCCACACGCCTTCCAAAGTGGTGCAAATACTTACCAAAGAACCGTGTTAATGCCTTTAATCCGCGGTTTCAATTCCCGATTCCGGCCTGCAACATCGGTTCGTGGGTTCAAAGCAGTGCTTGCGTCTCTGCCACATTCGGCCTAAGCCCGTCCTGCCATGAGCGACGCCGCCCCTCCGCAGCCCCACCAATCCACCGAAGCCGAATTGATCGCCGTGCGCCGCGAGAAACTCGGAAAACTCCGCGAACTCGGCATCGACCCGTTCGGCGCGCGATTTGACGTCACAAGCACCCCGGCCGCGTTGCAGGCCAACTTCGCCGAAGGCCAGCAGGTGAAAGTGGCCGGGCGCATCACCGCGCTGCGTGACATGGGCAAGTCGTGCTTCATTCAGGTGGGCGACATCCACGGTTCGATTCAGGGCTACGTCGGCACCAAGAATCTAACAGAACACGAGGCGGCTGTGTGGAAGTGCCTTGACCGCGGCGATTGGATTGGCATCGAGGGGGAAACTTTCATCACCCGCACCGGCGAACCGACCATCAAGGTGGCGAAGTTCACCGTGCTGTCGAAATCGTTGAGACCGATGCCGGACAAGTGGCACGGGCTGGCCGACCGCGAAATCAAATACCGCAAGCGGCATCTGGATTTGATGGGCAATCCCGACAGTGCGGCGCTGTTTGTCAAACGCTCGCTGATGATCGCCGAGATTCGCCGCTTCCTGCAAGACCGCGGGTTTTTGGAAGTGGAAACACCGATGTTGCAGGACGTGGCCGGCGGCGCGGCCGCCCGCCCGTTTGAAACCTATCACAACGCGCTGGGCATGCCGCTCACCCTGCGGATCGCGCCGGAGTTGTTTCTCAAGCGTTTGCTGGTGGGCGGCTTCACCAAGTTGTTCGAGTTGAACCGCAGTTTCCGCAACGAGGGGATTTCGCGTCGCCACAATCCCGAGTTCACCATGTTGGAAGCGTATTGGGCGTTCGCCGATTTCGAGGCCATGGCCGATCTGGTGGAAGAACTCGTCTGCCACCTCGCCGAAGAATTCTCCGGCGGCCTGCAAATCAGCCACAAGGACGACGATGGCAACCTTTTGCGCACCATCGATCTCGCCCGTCCGTGGCGCCGCGCCGCCTATCACGACCTCATCGCCGCCGCCGCCGGCGCGGATTTCCTCGATCTAACACCCGCCGGCCGCCGCGAGCGTTGCAACAGCCTCGGCGTGCAGATTTCCGCGGGAATGGAGGATCACGAGGTCATTCAGCAGGTGTTTGAAAAGCTCGTTGAGGAAAAGACTTTCGATCCGTGTTTTGTCACGCGGGTGTCCAGCCAACTCGTGCCGCTGGCCAAGCTCAGTCCCGGCGGCCAGACCGTCGAGGTGTATGAACTCATCATCAACGGCCAGGAGATTTCGCCCGGTTATTCCGAACTCAACGACCCCGATGTGCAACGCGAGCGCCTCGAGCACCAGTCCGGCGAGGAAACCCAAAAGGTCGATTATGATTTCATTGAGACCCTCGAACACGGCATGCCCCCGGCCGGCGGCATCGGCATCGGCCTCGACCGCCTCTGCATGATGCTCACCGGCGCCCCCACCATCCGCGATGTCGTGCTCTTCCCGCTCCTCAAACGCAAGGAATAGGGCCGGGTCGTCCCTCCTTATCAGCGATCTCTAACCAGCTTCACCACGCCCTCCTTGGTCTCGATGCGCAAGGCTTCGCGCCCGGTGGATTCGTGGAGCAGGTGGCCGTCGCGATGATAGCGAACCGATTCCACCGTGCCGCCGCGCATCACTCCGGAGACTCGGATGCCGGCCTCGGCAGGAACCTGATAGAAAGCGAAATCCCGCCAGGCGGAAGGCGCCGCGGGGAAGGCCTCGATGCGCCCGTCGGCCGAGTGCACGGCCATCGCCAGCGGAACTAACAGATATGAGGCATAGTTGGTGGTGAAGTGATAGTTGTTGTTGCCGGGACACTCGGAAACGCCCTGCTGCCACGCGTCCTCGCAGCGGAAGTTGTGTTTGAGGATCTCCAGCGCGTGGTCGCCGCGACCATATTGGATGTCGGCCAGCGCGAACCAATTCGCCACGAAGCCGATCATGCCCTCGCCCTTGCGGTTGCGTTCCCAGGTGTGATCGAGGGTGCGCAACGCCTTGGCGCGGTCCAGGCCCGGCATCAGTTCGATCGTCGGCCAGCCGAGATAGACGAAACCGCGCACGCCCTGATAGCCGCCGCCGCTGCGCTGATCCGGATCGCCCGCGAACTCGAGATAGCGCTGCTCGTTCTGGGGCATCAACAAATGTTCGGCGACCTCGCGCCAGTGGTTGGCCAGGTCCGGGTCACGACCCAGCGCCGCGGCATCGCGGCAGGCAATGAGCAGACACCACTTCGCGGCGAGGGCGGCGTCGATCGGATGGATGGCGATCAAATCCTCGGTTAGGGATGTCATCCGGGGCAGCAGGTAGTCGCCGGTCTTGGCGTCGCGTTTGGCCAGGCCGCACCAGAATTCGGCGAGGCCCTTCATGAGCTGATAGAGAGCGGCCGGAGCAAGGCTCTGGTTTGGATAGAATTGCTGGTGGCGCTGGAACAGGGCGGCGGCGAATCCGTCGAGGTGGCGCTGCAATTCATACTGGCCGCAGGGGATGTTCGTGCCGTCGGTTTTCACTTCGTGGGCGAAGGCCATCGCATCGGGAACGGCCGTTCCGCCGCTGAGGGTCTTGGTATAGACGCCCGCGTTGTGGCGCAGCGCGTCGGATTTGAAATGGCAGTCGAGCATGGCCTTGGCGCGTTCCGGCAGGCCGAGCGCGGTGAATGCCTGGGTCGCCCAACCGGCGGCGCCGTAGGTGAACGGGTGCATGTCCCAGCACGGCACGGCAAACATGCTTTCGCCGGGCGAATAGCGCGGGTTGCCGCAAGTACTGAGGGTCCAGTAGAGTGATCGATACCACAAGCGCTCGATATCCGGGTCGGGCAGGGCGAGCACGGCACAGCGCCGCCACAGGTCATCCGACGCGGCGCGGTGGCGGGCCAGCAGTTCGTCGAATTTGTCAGACAAGTCCGTGCCGTCCGTTTCGTTGGATCCGGCGCTGCGCAAGCGGAAGGACAGGGTGAGCGTCTCATCCGGCGCGAGTTGCAGGGTGTATCCCTTGCCGGGGTCAGGCGCCAGCGGTCGGTCCGAACGCAACGTCCAGGTGTAGGGAGTGAAGGCAGCATCCGCCGATTTGCCCCGCACCCGGGTGTTGCATGCCTCGGTGGCTCCATCGGGCACGGCGAGTCGCCACTCGCGCTGGCCGGCGCCGCGGGCTGTCACGCGAATGACGAGCAGTGTGGGGTCCGCCATCGAGCAGAAGACCTCGGCGTCGTAGCCGGCATCTCCCGCATGGCGGACGGAGGTTTTCGCCAGGCCATCTATCAGCGCGAGCTGCTGCCGGTACGACACCCGATCGAGGCCGGCGAAGGCATTGCATGACAGCATGGGTCCCTTGAGCGGGAGGCGTTGGTCGGTGTTGAGCCAAAGCTCCGCGCCCCACAGGGTGGGGATGCCGAGCCCGGAGGCCGCAAGACAGCCGCCCAACCGGGCGTTGCCTAACAAGAGCCCGGGGGCCTTGTCATCGGGCTTGCCACTGTCAAACGCATAATGTTGCAGCCGCTCGAGTTGCACGGCGCGGGCTTCCGCGGCGGGGTCGGCCTTTGGGTCGCCGTCCGCGGCTGACAGTGATTGAAGGAACGCGCTCATCAGCAGGCAACAGGTACTCCGGAGCGGCGAGCGGTTGAACCCGAACTTCGAAGTCTTAAACAAAAAGCCAGTTATATCAACTGCGGATTCCGGGTTGGCGAGACTATGCAGTGCGAATGGCATGTTGGAAATCCTCACGGATTGGCCGTGTCCGGTTCCCCGCGCTTGATTTCGATGTCCCCGCTCGTATCGTTAGATGAGGCGGGCTGCACCTCCATCACCAGGGTGACGGGCTTGTCGGGTTGAAGCTTTCTCACCTTGAGTCGGTAGCTGTTGTTCTTATCCTGACTGCCGGTCGAGCCGTCGTGAGTGTCCGCGGCCAGCTCCTGGCCGTCCTGGATGGCCACAACCTTGTGGATGGTGAGCGCCGAGGCACCCCCGCGATAGTGGAAGGTCACGATCTGCGTGCCCGCCTCGCGAATCAGGGCGGAGGCATCGAGCGTCCAGCGATGCAGGGCGTCGCCCTTGAACGATTCCGACGACCATGCCGGCTTGGTCAACGTGACTTCCGCAGTGGCTTCGACCGCTGCCGCGGGCACGACCAGATCGGGACGATATTTCGCCATCAGGCGCGCGGCGATCGCATACGGATCGCCCGCGGGCCGGGTGAGGAAACCGCTGCCCGTGGAGGTGACCCAGGCGCCGTCGCCGGCGACGCGCGCCTTCTGATAGGCGGCGCCATCAAAGGGTTTGCCGCTCTCCAGCGCCTGCTCCATCTGCCGGATGAACTCGTGCCAACGATTCATATAGTAGGTGCGCAGCAGCCCGTTCCATTGGCGGCGCGCATAGTCGCTGAGTCCGCCACCGGCTTCGTGCCAGGTGGTGAGAATCTCACGGGCATTGTGTTCGTAGTAATTCGCTTCCGCGGGATTGGCGGCCCAGGCCCGGGCGTTGGCGATCCAGCGGCCCATCAACCACTCGTGGCGCGTGCCTAACAAGGTGTCGATGTCCTCGCCGAGTTCCATCAGGCGCTTGGCCTCGCGCCGGAAGGCTGGCAGATCCTTGGCGGCGGCGGCTGTCATCAGGCGTCGGCCGACGATAAAGGTGGCGTTGCTCAGCGCCTGGCGCGTGAGATTGACCAGGTCATACTGATAGCCGTCGGCCGTGCGACTGGCCGGCTCTGCGGCCAACAGGGAATCAACCACCGACACGATCGCGGCCTGGCGCTCCGGCATGGCCACCTTGTCTCCGGGCTGTGGCACCTCCTGAAGGAAGTTCTCGCGACCCCAGAAGCCCTCGGGATCGTCGCTGAAGATTTCGGCCTGGAGGATGGCCCAGGCTTTTCTAACGGCAGGATCGGCGCGGCCGGCGCGGCGGTCGGCATAGGCGTTGAGCCAGGCGTCCAAATCGGTCTTGGTATCCGGGTGCCAGGGTTGTTCGAAGAGCAGGTCGAAGGCGACGGGGTTAATGTTGAGGCCTTCCAGGGTGGTGCCGATGCCGAGACAGTTGGCAACCGGCAGGGCGGCGGCGGATCTATCGGAGATGATCTTTAGCGGAGCGGCGAGGCTGGTGGTGCCGCCGAAGTTGCCGACAAAGCACCAGACGAAGGGCGCGCCGTGGAAGTTCTCGGTTTTGCGGAAGAACTCCTCCTGTTCGCAGACATAGTCGAGATAGACCATTTTGCCCTTGGGCACCGCGAGGGTGAGCGCCTTGAGGCGCGGCGGGGTCCAGTCCTTGTCGAAGAAGAAATTCCATGACATCAGGTACCAAACCGCGGCGGGATCGCCGCCGGCCATTCCCTGATAGATCGTGCGGGAGACGCCGGCGAGGTAATCGGGCTCCCAGCTCGGCGGGGCGATTTCATTGAAGGGATCGGCGCTGTAGAGGTGATCGGTGCCATACATGGCGGCCTGCTCCTTGAGGAAGCGGTGTTGGATGTCGATGAAGAGCGGATCGGTGGGATCGAGAAACCAAGTGGCATACTCGGCTTTCATGCCGCCCCAGCCCGGTTTGATCTGGGTGATTTTGGCGTCCGGCTTGGCCTCCTTGAGTTGTTGCGGGACATGGCCGGCGAAGGCGGCGAGGATCGGTTGCATGCCAAGGCTGCGAGCGCGGGCGAGGATTTGGATTTGCAGTTTGCGCTGGCCGTCGATGTAGGACATCGGCAAGGGACCGCCCCAGGAGTCGAGGTTGGCCATGCGCTGCCATGGCAGATGGGCCGGGCCGGCGAAGAACGCCTGGATCTTATCCCGCGGAATGCCGTATGATTCCCAGACCTTGAGCCAGGTGGCTTCCTGGCCGCATTGCAGGAGCGGCCGGTTGATGCCGTTCATGGCCATCCAATCGACGAAACGCTGCCATTGGTCCCAATTCCAAAAGGGAAAGGTATAACCATAGGTGCAGTAATTGAGTGCGAAGCGCTCGGATGCGGCGCACGCCAGATGGAGTTTGGCCGCGGGCAGCGGCGGTGTGCCGGTTAGGTGCAGGGGGCCGGCGGCTTCCCAATCGAAATTGACCTTGCACTCGTGGCGCAGATACCAGTTGAAGGCCGTGGCGATGGCGAGGCCGTTATTGCCGCGCAGCATGATCTTGCCGTCCTTGGCCTCGATCTCAAACACATCCTTGCCTCCCTCCTGCGGAATGACCTCGCAGGCAAAGGCCGCGGCATGCTGCGGCAGCACCCGCCCTATCAATTCCCTCGCGACGGCGGCGGCACCGGGTGCGGGCGGCGGGGTGCTTGCGGTTTGGCCGATGACGACAGGCGTGGCGAAGCCGCAAGCGAGTGCGAGCAATACGATCCGAATAGGTTTCATGGATGGTTTGGAATGTTAGAAAGTGATATCCTCGAGTTGAGTGTCGCCCGGTTTCACCTCAACCTTGCGCGAGTTGATGTTAGGGCGAACGGCGCGTTGGCATGGATGGTGACGGTCGACTTGCCGTCGTAGAGCAGATCCGCGGTCACGGCGCCAAAGCGCAGGCGGCGGATGCCGTGGGCTTCGTGGAGGCGCAGGCACCAATGCAACGCGTTGTGTGAGCCGTCCGGCCGGAAGCCGAGCACATCTTCAATCAGCAGGGCGATGGGACCGCAGCCGCTCCAGCCGACGAAGTCCTTGGCGGCGGGATGGCCGGGAGCCATGCTCTCAGGGGCGTAGTTTTCCCACACCGTGCCGGTTTTTTGGAACACCTCGGCCATGCCTTGGAGATAGCGTTCGCTGGCTTGCGCGGCGAAATCATCGTAACCGGCGCGCTCCAGACCCTTGATGATCGCATAGTTGGTGGGTGCCCACACCGCGCCGAGCCAATAGCCGCCGTCGGCCTTGTATTCCTTCTCGTCGGCGGCAAGCGTGGGGAAAACCATCGGCCGCCAGAATTCCTTTGGCTCCTTGAGATGGCGCACCAGGCGGGCGGCCTGTGCCTTTGACGCCACGCCCGCGATGAGCGGCCAGAACCCGCAGGAGGTCTTCTTCCGGAACTTCGTGCCATCGCTACTAACGTCGTAGTAGAAGCCGTCGGTTTCATCCCAGCACCACTTGTTGATACGCTCGCCGATGGCACGCGCTTCGGCGAGCGCGGCCTTGGCCTTGTCCGGCATGCCGAGTTCCTGATAGATGGTGGCCAGGTTGTCATATTGCATGACCATCTGGCAGGACATGTCGACCCAGCCGCAGCCCCGGTCGGTGGGTTTGGGGGTGTTGTCCATGCCCGAGCCGAGCGAGGTGTTCCAATACAAGCCGTGGGGCGTGCCTTTGGAACGGCGGCCGTTGGCTTCCCAGTCCTCGGCGCTTGGATCGCCGTCGCGGTTGAGCCATTCGACGTATTTTTCCAGCGGCGGCAGCACCGCGGCAAAGCGTGACTTGTCACCGGTGACCTTGAAACTCTCGCACTCCGCCCAGGCGAAAATCGGCGGATTGACCGCGTTTTTCCAGCCCTTGGGCGAGAACAGCCCGCCATCGCCGTCGTAATGGACGGGTTTGCCGTCGGCCTCGCGGTATTCGCGGCAGATGAAGCCGCTGGGGCGTTGCAGGCAGTAGAAGTTGTCGAGCGACTGGATCGCGGGAAACTGATAATGGCCGTAGCGGGCGTACATCATCATGAAGCAGGTGTCCCACTGGAAGATGTTAGGCGAGAACGCCTCGTCCAGCCAGTTGGACACCAGTGGCGAGCCCTTGGGCGGCTGGAGCAGGTGCGAAAAGGCGAGCTGCCAGCATTTCCAATACATCGCGGCCCACTCGGGTCGCGCGGGGATCACCGGTTCGGGCAACTGGTCTCTAACGGATTCAAAGGTCGGCAAGGGCTCCTCGACGTAGGCCTTCTTGTGGAAAAACACGCCGGTTGGCGGGGCGACCGGATCGGCGGGTGGAGCGGTCTGGCCGATCACGGCGGGAGAGGCGAGGGCGGCGAGAAAGAGAGCTAGCCTCATGATGAATGAGTTGTGCCTATCTGGATTAGTCGACCTTGGTGGTGGTGGTCAGGACGGGTTGCGGCTTGCCGGGAACAAACATCGCCGCATTGACGGTGGTGCCGGCAGCCAGCGGGATCGGGGTGCCCGCATCAACCTTGGACGCGGCCGTGACCGGCGTGCCGTCGAGCGTGTAACGAACGGTCACTTTCGGCGTGCTCCTGAGGATGGAGAAGATGGTGCCCTTGGTTTTGCCAGCGTCATCCTTGCTGAGCCGCACCTGCAGGCTCAGCGGATCGAGGTGGATTTTTCCCGCGGCGTATTCCTCGGCAAACTGGGTGTCGGTGGTGGCGCAGACTTTTTCCAGATGATAGCGCTTGGCCACTTCCATGACGCTCTTGTCGGTGACGGGCATCCGCCAGCGCTGGCATTCGGGCACGACGCTCTCACCTGCAAATTTCGAGAGCAGGGCGCACACCAGGTTGATGCGAATCGGATCGGCGACGTTGGGCGGGGCGTGGCCATCCTTCTGGGCTTCGATCGGGTAGTAGGCGCGGAACCACTTCTTATAGACGTCCCAGCCATACCGGCGGATCAGGGTCATGTGGAACGAGTGGAGGTCGTCGACTCCCATTTTATCCCATGGGGTGTCGCTGGCGAGGAATTTCTTGCCGGCGTTCAGATAGAAGTTGTTATTGAAATCGTAGCCGGTCTGCAGGCCGCCGGGGCCGAACTCGATGCGATAGTTGTTGTCCTTGAGCAACAGGCGTTCCAAGGCATAGGAGAGTTTGATGTTGGCGAAGGTCTCGCCGCCACAGCCGGGCGTGATATACCAGCGCGGGAAGTCGCGGGCGTCGAAGACGTGGCCCATTTCATGCACGAAGCCGAACTCGATCTTGCCGGTGTTGAAATCCTTCATGAAGGGTTGCACACAGGTCCAGTCGATGTTGATGCCATCAATGCCAGCGGTGCCCCAGGCCCCGAGTTTCTCGTAGCCGCGCAGTTCCATCGGCGGCTTGGCGCTGGTGAGCTCGACCATTGTTAGATAAACCTGGTCCAGAAAGCCCATGAACGCCTTCGGATCGTTCGCCGTCTTCCAATCCTCAGGACGGAAGCGGGCACTGGTGTACTCGCCCTTGAGGGTTTCGGTTTTTGGCGAGGCCGGGGCCTCGGCAGGGGCGGCTTGGACGACGAGCCCGAGAACCGGGACTAGCAACAGGGAATGGAGGGAGCGGATCATGGCGTGCGGATTGGGGATGAAATCGGCAACAAGGTGGGTACTGGCCCGGCGACCGGCAAGCGCAATCACGGTGTCCAACTTTTGTACATCCGGCGTGGCTCACGCGGGCATCTTGCCGAAATTGATCATATCGCGCCACGCGCCGGGGCTGATCCCGTGCTTTTTCTGGAACAAGCGGATCAGATTCTTGTCGTTGCCGAGGCCGGATTCGTGGGCGATGGTGAAGAGTTTCAGATCGGAGCTGCGGAGGAGCCTTTCGGCGTGCAACAGCCGGAGACGGGTGAGTTCCTCGATGACGGTTCTGCCGGTGACGGTCTTGATCACATCCTGAAGGCGGCGGCGGGAAATGCCGGCGATACGGCACAGGGTTTCGGAGTCCACCCCGTCCCGATAGTTGCGGCGCAAGAATAGAATCGCCGCCGCAATGCCGGGATCGGGATGGCTGAAAAAATCCGTCGAGCGCCGTGCCGTAACTCCCAGCGGCGGGAGCAATAGCTGATGGGACGGCAGATCGCGGCCGGCCATGAGTTCCCGCAGGCAGGCGGCGGCGGTCGCCCCGCTGGCTTCCAAGCCGCTGACCACCGAGGACACGCTCACCGGCGAGATGCCGTGCTCGAGTTCGTCGTCATCACTGCCGATCACGGCAACGTCCTCCGGCACCCGCAGGCCGACCCGCAACGCCGCCAGGATCAGATCGACGGCATAGCGGTCCTCCTCGGCCATGATGGCGATGGGCAGGGGTAATTTCAACAGGCGTTCGGCGAGCCAGTCGACGCGGCGGGCGCGTGAGATCAAGGATAGCGGTTGCATTTCCGGAATCGCTTCGGGCATGTCCAAACGCAGCGGTTGATATCCGGCGCGGCGGATTTCATCGAAAAACGCATCGCGAACGCGCGTGCTGTCCTCGGCCGGATGGCGGCGGAAAAAGGCGTAGTTGGGCGAGCCGGTTTCTAACAAATGGCTGGCACCCATCCGGCCGGTGGCAGCCTGATCCAGATCCACCGCGACCGGCTGCGGTCCCGGCATTCGCAGCAGCGAGTGGAGGTGGACCACGGGGCAGGCAAACTGCGCGGCCCAGTCGAGCATCCGCTGCTCACTGGCGGTGAGCAGGATGCCATCGGGCTCGACATTTTGCGGCAGGCTGCGCCAGCGAGCCATCGAGGCGTCCAAGTCCCAACCGAATTCCCGTCCCCGCCGCACCGCCCCGGCATGCACCTGGGGGCGGTAAACATCCACCGCCAGCACGACATAGGGGCGATGCCCCGGCCCCGGGCTGGCGTGGGAGGACCACGGGTTGGAAAACATCTTGCGACGTCTTCCCTAACTTCAAATCCGGCCACTGTCAATCCGGGAAATCAATGGAAGCCGTCCGTCCCGCGTGTCTTGGGGCGATAAATCCGCCGAAACGGGGAATCGTTTTGCCGGATGTGCGAATGCTCCGGGCTTTCCCTGCCGGATGAAATCGCCGACGATCCAAGCCAAGCGACCCACGAAACCATCGAAAAAAGCATCCATGAAAAAACACATGATTGAGAAGGTCTTGGCGGCGTTTGTGTCAGTCCAGTGCGCCTTGGCGGCAAGCGAGGCCCCGAAGGCGGATTTCCCCTTTGTCCCCTGGCCCAAATCGGTTAGTGCCCAGGAGGGCGGCTTGGCGTTCACTTCCGCCAGCAGGATTGTGGCCACCGATGCCACGCTGGCACCGTTGGCCAAGGTCCTCTCAGGGGAGATTTTCCTCATGACCGGGCTGCGGCTGGCGCCAGCCTCCGGGGCGGCGGCCCCCACCGACATCGTGCTGGGGTTGGATCCCGCGCTGAAACCCGCGGCCGCCTACACCGTCGCGGTCACCGATCGGGTCATCGTCAAGGGAGGGGGCTACCTGGGGGTTGCCCACGGCACCAGCTTGTTGCTACAGGCAATGGTCCCGGTCAAGAGCGGCCAGGCAGTGCATAAATTCACGGTCGCAGACGCGCCCTACTCGGAATATTACGGGACCATGGTGGACTTGGCCCGGCAGAACAACTCGATGGAGGAGTTGCAGGGACTCATCAACATGATGCGCCTGTATCGCCTGCGCTTCCTGCAACTCCACATGACCGATGACAATTCGTGGACGTTCCCGTCCACGGCCTATCCGAAACTCGGCAAGACCAACACCTCGACCCGCGGCGGGCCGGTGCCCAAGGTTTACAGCGTGAGGCAGTGGAAGGATCTGGTGCGTTATGCCGACGAGCGCGGCGTGACCATCGTGCCGGAGATTGAGACGCCCGGCCACAGCGGCGCGGCGCGGCGCGACCTGCCGGAGGTGTTCGGCCCCGATGTGGCGGTCATGAACATGACCAACCCCAAGATGTACCGGGCCTTGGACACGATCATCGGCGAGGCGGCGGAAATTTTCGCCAGTTCGCCCTACATTCACATCGGCTGCGACGAGTGCAACCTGGAGCCCCTCAGCCGTGACGCCAACTCCAAGGCCTTTCGCGACGCCAACGGCATCAAGGACGGCACCGACCTGTTCGCCTGGCACCTCGCCAAGATGAACGAAATCGTCAAGAAACACGGCAAGCGCACCATCGCCTGGCAGGATGCGCCTTTCACCGAGCGCGTGCCCAAGGACGTGATCGTCATGGTTTGGCATATCGACGGCAACAATGGCGCCACCCCGGAATACATCCAACAAGGCCGCCCGGTCATCCAGGTGACCTGGACGCCCTGCGTCTATCAGCCCGTCAAGGACGTCTACGAGTGGAATGCCTGGCAGCAGTCATGGCCGCAGGGCGGGCTGATGCTCGGCGGGCAGTTGGTCTTGTGGGAACTCTCGGGGCAGTCCGCCGTGCCGTTCCTGCGCTACAAGGCGGTGCCGCGCAACGAACGACTGTGGAACCCGTATGCCGGCCTGCCCTACACGGATTTCGCCCGCCGCATCGAGGCCACCGATTCGATGTTAGACCGGCTGCTCAGCGGCCTCAGCGTTGAGGAAAATGGCCTGCGCTACACCCTCAACAAGTGGTTGGCCGAGGGCGGCAAGGGCGACGAGGGCTCGGGCATTCTGCCCAAGTTCGGCTACGACGACAGCTCCACCGTGAGCTTCAAGACGCCGATTTACGGTGCCAAGATCCGCTTCACCACCGACGGCAAGGAACCCACCGGTTCCTCGCCGGTGTTTGCCGCCCCGATCAAGCTCAGCGGCAAGGACAACAAGGTCACGCTCAAGGCCAAGGTGTTCGATACCGGCGGCAAGCCGCTCGGCGCCTGCTGGAGTCGCGAATACTACTCGAAATGATACAACCCCTATGAAAATACAAATGACTAAGAAAATATTGGCCGCTCTCTTGTCGGTCCAGTGTGCCGTGGCAGTTGGCGAGGTCCCGAAGTCCGACTTTCCTTTCGTGCCCTGGCCCAAGTCGGTCACCGCTCAGGAAGGTGGCTTGGTGCTGACATCCGCCAGCCGGATCGTGGCCGGCGACGCCTCGCTGATGCCCCTGGCCAAGGTGCTGGCGGGGGAAATCCGCATGATGAGCGGCCTGCAACTGGCACCTGCCAGCGGGGCGGCGGCAGCCGGAGACATCGTGCTGGGATTGGATCCCGCACTGAAAAACGCCGCCGCCTACACCGTGGTGGTCGGCGACCGGGCCACGGTCAAGGGTGGGGCGTACATTGGCGTCGCCCACGGCACGAGCCTGTTGCTGCAGGCGCTGGCACCCGGCAAGGGCGGCCTGGCCTTGCGGCATTTCACCGTCGAGGACGCTCCTTACTCGGAATATTACGGCTCGATGGTGGACCTGGCCCGCCAGAACAACTCGATGGAAGAGCTGCAGGGACTGGTCAACATGATGCGGCTCTATCGCGTGCGCTTTCTCCAATTGCACATGACCGATGACCAAGCGTGGACGTTCCCCTCCACGGCCTATCCGCAATTGGGCAAGACCAACACCTCCACTCGCGGCGGGCCGGTGCCAAAGGTTTACAGCGTGCAGCAGTGGAAGGAGATGGTGCGCTATGCCGACGAGCGCGGCGTGACGATCGTGCCAGAGATCGAGACGCCGGGTCACAGCGGCGCGGCGCGGCGCGACCTGCCCGAGGCTTTCGGTCCCGACGTGGCGGTGATGAACATGACCAACCCCAAGATGTATCAGGCCTTGGACACGATCATCGGCGAGGCGGCGGACATTTTCAAGAGTTCGCCCTACATCCACATCGGCTGTGATGAGTGCAATATCGAACCTCTCAGCCGTGACGCCAACTCCAAGGCCTTCCGCGACGCCAACGGCATCAAGGACGGCACCGACCTGTTCGCCTGGCACATCGCCAAGATGAATGAAATCGTCAAGAAACACGGCAAACGCACCATCGCCTGGCAGGACACGGCCTTCACCGAGCGCGTGCCCAAGGACGTGATCATCATGGTCTGGCACATCGACGGCAACAATGGCGCCGCCCCGGACCTTATCAAACAAGGCCGCCCCGTCCTCCAGGTGACCTGGACGCCCTGCGTCTATCAGCCGGTCAAGGACGTGTTCGAGTGGAACGCCTGGCAGAAGGAGTGGCCGCAGGGCGGACTGATGCTCGGCGGCCAACTGGTCCTGTGGGAACTCTCGGGGCAGTCCTCGGTGCCGTTCCTGCGCTACAAGGCGCCCCCGCGCAACGAACGTTTCTGGAACCCCTATGCCGGCCTGCCCTACACCGATTTCGCCCGCCGCATCGAGGCCACCGACGCCATGTTAGATGGATTGCTCACCGGCATCCGCGTGGAGGAAACCGGCCTGCTGCAAGACCTCCACGGCTGGCTCGCCGAGGGCGGCCGGGGCGACGAAGGTTCGGGCATCCTGCCCAAGTTCGCCTTCGACGACACTTCCACAGTGACGCTCAAGACGCCGCTCGCCGGTTCCAATATCCGCTACACCGCTGACGGCAAGGAACCCTCCGCCGCCTCGCCCGCTTGCACCGGTCCGATCCGGATCTACAATGGCAAGGACAACAAGGTCACCATCAAGGCGCGGGTTTTCGATGGTGCCGGCAATTCGGTCGGTGCCTGCTGGAGCCGCGAATACTACTTCAAGCCCCTCACGGGTGTCGTCGCCGGCGAGATCCTGCCGGGCGACCGCATCAGCAAGCCGGTCACCATCACCCTCAAGTCCGCCATGAAGGGCAGTATCCGATACACCCTGGATGGCAAGGAGCCCACGGCGGAAGCCACCGCCTACACCGCGCCAATCGTGTTAGACAAGTCCGCCAACGTGGCGGCCGGCCTGTTTGTCGGCGGCCAGCGGGTCGGCGAAGCCTGGAAACAAAACTTCAACTGGGTGGCCGTGGTCAGCAGCCTCACCACCGGCAAGCCGGTGACCGCCTCGGCAACCGAGGCCGGCTATGTCCCGCAAAACGCCGTGGACGGCATTGTCGAACGCGACAAGGCGTGGTGGGCGGGGCCGAGTCCGCAGTGGTTGCAGGTGGATTTGGAAAAGGTTCATGAGGTCGGCAAGCTGGAGGTGTTCCCGTTCTGGGATGGCGGCCGGTACTATCAATACAAGGTCGAGCTTTCGGTGGACGGCAAGGCCTGGACCCAGGTGGTGGACATGAGCACCAACACCAAGCCTTCGACCGCGGCGGGCGACACCCATACGATCGCTCCCACCCCTGCCCGCTACATCAAGATCACCATGCTCAAGAACAGCGCCAACCCCGGCGTGCACCTGGTGGAACTGCGCGCCTTCGAGGCCAAGTGAGCCCGATCCGACGGAATTGTTCCTGTGAGCGAAGGGAACACAGGCGTCCAGCCTGTTAGGGAAGCCAGGCGTCCGCGCCTGGCGTTACTTCTCCGACTCCAGCACGCAGGGCGGTCTGACCGGGATGCCGCGGGCGGCGAAGTGGCGCTTGGCATCGGCCACCGTGAAGCGGCCGAAATGGAAGATACTGGCGGCGAGCACGGCGTCGGCCTTGCCGGTTTGGAGCACCTCCACCATGTGGTCGAGGGTGCCGGCGCCGCCGCTGGCAATGACCGGGATGCCGATGGCCGAGGAAATCGCGGCGGTCAGTTCGATATCGTAGCCGGTTTGAGTGCCGTCGGCGTCCATGCTGGTGAGGAGGATTTCGCCGGCGCCGCGGCGCCAGACTTGTTTGGCCCATTCCACGGCGTCGAGGCCGACGGGGGTGCGGCCGCCATGGGTATAAACGCCCCACTTGCCGGGTGCTTCGCGTTTGGCATCGATGGCCACCACGATGCACTGGCTGCCGAAGGCCTTGGCGCCGGCATCGACCAGCGCGGGTTGGTTCACGGCGGCGGTGTTGATGCCGACCTTGTCGGCGCCGGCATGAAGCATTTCGCGCATGTCATCGACACTGCGAATGCCGCCGCCGACGGTGAGCGGAATGAAACAATGCTCGGCGGTGCGGCGAACCACCTCGACCATGGTGCGGCGCCGGTCCGAGGAGGCGGTGATGTCGAGGAAGACCAATTCGTCGGCTTGCTGGGCATTGTAGGCCAAGGCACATTCGACCGGGTCGCCGGCATCGATGAGATCGACGAAATTAACGCCTTTGACGACGCGGCCAGCGGTGACGTCGAGGCAGGGGATGATCCGTTTGGCGAGCACGTTCGAAGGCGCAAGGCGCAAGACGCAAGACTTGAAGACACAAGATGAAGAGACGGGGCGTCGGAACCCCTCGTGCCCCTACGCTTCCTGCACCTTGGGCTTGCCGATGCGGCGCACGGTGCCGAAGCGCTTTTGGAATTTATCGATGCGGCCTTCGGTGTCCACGAACTGGTTTTGGCCGGTATAGAACGGATGGGAGGCGGAGGTGACACCGATGGAAATGAGGCTGTGTTCGACGCCGTCGATGATTTCCTTGCGCTCCGAGGTTTTGGTGGAGCGTGAGACGAAGCGATGCCCGGTGCTCATGTCCACGAACACGACCGGATTGTATTTGGGATGGAGGTCCTTTTTCATTGGGAGGGTGGGGCTCTCGCCACGTTTCCGACGCGGCGGGCGGACAACCATGCGCGGAAATCCACGGCTGTCAAGCCAGCATCGGAAAAAACCGGCCAAAAAGACCGCGCCGCCGCCTTGCGGACGGGAAACCCACCTGCCACGCCCCGCCGATATTGTTAGAATTAATATCTTGATAATCTATCATTTATGATTTCCAAGCGGCCGCCCGGCCAAGCATGCGGCGCAAACTCTTTAGCATCAAGGGTTTGAACAAATTGGACGAAGAAAGAATTATTTGAGTCGCTTTTCGGGGAACCGGTGATAAAGTCTCCTCGTTATGGCAACATCCACGAAACGCACCAGGTTCTCCCGACGCCTTCCTGACCACGTCACCGATGAATTGGTGATTGTGATGACCGAACGGAAGGTATTCGGTTTCAACGATTTGTTTGAGCGGGTTTTTGCGAATTTGAAACTGCGCAACGCGGTGAGCGGCGGCGAGGAGATGCTGCGGCTGCGGGCCTATGAAAAGCTGCAGAATCTGGTGACCCGCGGCCTTGTGGAAAAGATCGGCAAGGAATACAAGGGCACCTCGCGGGTGCATGAGGCATCGAGCACGTACATGACCGCGCAGGCCGAGGTGGATTGAGATTTCCGTTGGAAATGGCGAAAAAGACCGTGCCCGGAAGGGGGCGCGGTTTTTTTATTGGTCAAGTGGGCGCTGCGAGGCTAAGACCATCGCAGCCCGATTTCACGCCATGCTTCCCGATTATCTTCCCGTATTGTGCCAGGTTCTGCTTGTCATCGGTTTTGCCGCGGCGGTGTTGATACTGAGCGTGCTATGCGGGCGTTCGGCGAAGCGCAATGCGACCAAGGATAGCCCCTATGAATGCGGGATGTTGCCGCTTGGCGAGGGGGCACCACGGTTTTCGGTGAAGTTTTATCTGGTGGCGATGCTGTTCGTGGTCTTCGACATCGAGGTGGTCTTCATGTATCCTTGGGCGCTGCAATTCCGCGATTTGGCGATGCAGAGCCCGGTGGTGCTGGTGAGCATGGCGGGTTTTGCCGGCACCCTGGCCTTTGCCTATGTGTATGCGCTCAAGAAAGGCGCGTTGAATTGGAAATACTGAGGATCGCGGCGGCGACGAGGCCCGTAGCGGTGCGTTCAACCGGGAAACCGAAAATTGAACCACAGATGTCACAGATCACACGGACTACGGAAATATTGAGGAGATCAGACTTTCACCGTGGTTTTCCGCTCTTCTGAAGCGCCGCCGGCACCTTTCCCGGGCCGTCCACCATCGTAAACTCCCAGGTCCCGAATTCGCCGTTGGCGTTGACCGCCGTGCACCAGCGCTTGGCCGACGCTTCCTTCACCTCACGAAGTTTGTCGTAACCTTTCGTTTCAAGAATCAGGTGGAAGTCCTTGCGTTCCTTGAATCGTACGATGAAATCAGGGACGAAATCGTGGGGCTCCCCGTTGTGGAAATAGGGAATGCCGAAACCCAGTCCGGCGTTCTTCACAAAAGCCTCCACGCCGGGATGCGTGTCGATCAGAAAGGCGGCCGACTGTTCCCACTGCTTGGTATCCGCCACCACATAGTTCAGGTGGCTGTTCACCACCTCTCTAACATCTCGGCCGGTCCAGAAATCGACGTCCGAGGTAGAGCCCTGGCCTCGCGACTTTTCGAGCAGAGGCAACTCCGGAGCCTCGCCCGCAGAGGTATCCCCCTTCAAATTCTCCCGCAAAATCTCAATCAACCACCCGTAGTAGGGCGAAAGGAAGAGGTCCTTCAGATCAGCCGGTGGGTCCACCGTCACCCGAGTCGCGACGTATTCCCGAATCAGACTGGCAAGTTGGGGGAAAAGGGCCGCCGCGGGAATCTCACAGCGGTTTTGCTCGCGGTACAAGCGGGTCAGCGAGGCCGCCGCCTCGAACACGAGTTCCTGCACCCGCCGGCCTTTGCGGAATTCCCTTAAGGACGCCTTATCGAGCTTGCCGGGACCGGACAATGATGGCCGCCCTTTTTCTGAAAAATTCAGCCCTTTCATCTGTACCTCCGCCGGAATGTTCAGCGGATCGAGCGGTAGAGATGGCACCTTGTCCCATTCCAAGGTGATCCGGTTGCGAACCTCCTGCACATAGCCCTCCACGCGGGGGAACTGAATTTCCAAGTGTGCCCGCTCCGGCAGACTGCGGACATGATGGCGTTTCGGCGGTGGCGGTGGCGGGCCGGAGGGATTCGCCTTGAATGGGATCAACTGGAACGGAACCCCGAAGACCTTCGCCACTTCCTCGCGCATCTTCCCGCTCTCATCCGGTTCGTAACTGGCGCGACGCAAGGCGCGACCCACCACCTGCTCGCAAAGAAGCTGGGACATGAACGGTCGCAGTCCGATCACATGTGTGACCGTATTGCAGTCCCAGCCTTCGGTGAGCATTGCCACGCTCACGATACAGCGGACATCCCGCCCCGGAGGGTGCAGCGGTCGTTTCAGCTTGTCAGCCAGATCCGCAAAGCCTTCTGGGAACATCTCCCGGTCCATCGAGTCCCGCTGCCAGTCGAGTCGGCCCACCGTGTTTAGGGTGTGACGCATCCAGCGGTTTTCATCGCCCTTGGCCGCGCTATCATCCGCGTCGTCCACCACTTTGGAATGAACCAGGATCGTGTGGTTGCGGTCGGGCGTGTTGCGGAATTCGTCCAGCTTGGACGGGGGGATGCCGACCGGGCAGTTTCCATCCGCCAGCCAACCGTGGACCACGTTGGCCAGTGCCGTATTCTTGCAAACGAGGATGAACACCGGCGGGCGCTTCTCGTCTGCGGACTCCTGCCATTCAGCCAGGGTCTTTTCCCAAAGCCCGCCGAGCATCGCAATGGGTGTGTGTGCCCATTTCAAGATCGCCTCCGGTTTCGGATTCGCGCGGCTGCCACCCCGCTCGCGCGCGGTCAGGCGGCCCGGCTGCATGATCCATTCCCAAATGTTGAAATATCCCGGAATCTCCGTGCCCGTGTTGTCGCGAATCGCGAGTTGCGGAATTTTCACCAAACCGCTTTCAATCGCATCGATCAGCCCGAAATCGCTCACCACCCATGGAAACGGCCGGTTTGCTTCCTGCCCCACGCGGTTCAGGAAATACGGCGTTGCTGATAGATCGATGCACACGTTGATCCCGCGCAGCTTGTGGATGCGATCCAGTCCGTCCACCCAGATCGTCGCCTCGGTTTTGTCCGAAAGCCAGGTGTCACGATCCTCTGCGTCCATGTCCTCCCAATCCTCCGGTCGCTCCACCTTCACCCGATAGGCGTGATGGGCTTCGTCGTTGAAAACGAGAATGTTCTTCTTCCCCCTGGCATCCCGCAGCACCCGGTTGACCAGCGCCGTGTCGCTTTCAAGATAGCGGGTCGATTCGATCTTGAGCACCATGTCGCGATCCGGATCGCCCTCCTTGATCGTGACAATCTTATTGCCGATCTGTTGGCGAAGAGTCTCTCGCGTCAGCCAGCGGGTACCACGCTTCGTGTCGTTCTTGTCACCGATCCGGATGGTCTCGGTTGTCTGCACTGGCACGCCCACCTTCACCACCTTGCCGCCATCGCCGGCTGTCTGCGGTGTCTGGGGCTGGAGGATATGCCAATTCTTCACCAGCACCCGCCCTTGCAGCAACAGTCCGCGCAGCTTTTCCGGCACCAGATCCCGCGTGACATAAAGACTGCTCTCGCCGCTCGCCGGATCGAGTTCGCGCAGGCGGTCGCGGATGGTTACGTTCGGGCACACGATCAGCACCACGTCGGAAAACCGCGCGTCGCCGCGGTGCTGCGCCTTGTTCAGGATGCTCCAGGCCGCCAGCAATCCCATCACCGTCGTCTTGCCCGAACCCGTCGCCATCTTGCTCGCGTAACGCTGGAAGCCCGCATAGCCCTGCTCCTTCTCCTCATCGGTCGGTTCATCCCGTGGGATCTCAATGCCCTGCAAAAAGTCCGCCCGTGCTTCAGTTAGAAAGATAATTGTCTCCGCGGCCTCGATCTGCGCGAAAAACAAACGCTTCTCGCGCTCCTCGCTTCTCCAGTGCAGCAATAGATCGCGCGTCGTCCGGGTGACGCCGGGCCATCCTTGGTCGCGCCATGCCTTCAAACGCTCGCGGATGTGATTCACACGCTTGAGTTCGATGTGATAGCCGCCCTTACCGGTCGGGTCGCGGCCGGGCTCGCGATAATAATACATCGCCGGCCGCCGCCCCTTGCGGCGTTCCGGCATCTGGCCTTCCATGATCCACCAATGCTCCTGAGGCTCCGAGTATGGAGAATTCAAAATCGGTTCCGGAACTTCGAAGCTGCTCATAGGCCGAAGGCGGCTTGGATGAAGTTGAGTTTCTCGACCACTTCGGGATGGATCTCGGTGGAATCCATCATCAAGGCGATTTCTCCGAAGCGGGTATAGTCGAAACCATGGACGCCGCCTTCCTCCAAGATGGAGCCGATGATTTCGGTGCGGGCCTTCTTGGTTGCGAGGAAGGTTTCCACGATCTCGGATGGATTGTTTGGATTAGCGATGAACGCATCTGCTATTTGTTCTCCTACGCCTGTTCCTGCGAAACGATTGAAGGCTCCCACTAGAAAGCTCCTCACCGCATCCTGTCCTCCCCCGCCAGCCTTCTGGTCAATGAACCGGGCCAAGACCACCGGATGCATCAAATAGCTCTCAATCTCATAGCGCTTCCATGCCAAGCGGTTGAGTCTCCCGGGTTCAGGATGCTCACTGGCAGGGATGCGCCCCTTGCCATCGGAATCGATGAGCCAAACCGCACTGATGTCATCCCGAACGAGTTGGAGCGCTTCAAAATGTTCCTTGGGCGGCACTTCGGTTCCACCGGCTCGAATCGGGTGTTGTTTGCCGCGCCAGAACGGTTGCCGGTTGAAATAATCCTGAATGGGGTGCCCGAGAACCACCGCGAACTCCCGCATGAGGTTCAAATCCGTATATCCGTCAAGGTAGAGAATGCCAGGAGACTCCAAAGCAGCGACCAAGTCCGACTGTTGCAAAACCGTGACCGCGCTTTGCAACTTTCGAACTTCCGCCACATCGGATAGTCTTCTCGGCTTACCCATCATCACGGTAATCTGCTCTGGTGAGGCGGAGTTGAAGATGACTTCCGAGTGGGTTGCGATCACCAACTGACTGTTGGTTTCCGCAGCCGCGCGGTTGAGCTCCGCGAATATCGAATCTTGAAGGAAGACGTGCAGGTGAGCGTCCGGTTCATCCACAAGCACCACGGAACCCTCGCGGGTAAACAAGCACGCTAAAAGGAGCAAAACCTGTTGAAAGCCGCTTCCAGCGCTTAGAATGTCAAATGATGGAGATTCCGCATCTTTCCGGTATTCGCAGATGATCTGTCCTCCCGGCGTCTGGGGAATCAGAACTTCCACGTCAAAAAGACGGCGCACCGCCCCGGTGAGTTTGTCCCAACGGGTGCCTCCGGAAGCCTGCAGTAACAGGTTTCTGACGACATCTCCCGGCCGTTGCCTACCGAGCAGCGTGCGCATGTAGTCGGGTTGATAGACAGGTTCCTCCACGGATAATCCGCCGATCGTTGCCACGTATACGATGTCAATATCGAGATGCTGGAGCTTGTTTGCACCCGTATCGTGCGATGGCCGGACGTAGATTTGTTCAGTGGAATCCCGGTGGAACTCCATCTCAATACGCGTTCCATCGTCCAATACCGCCTCAATGATCATCAAACCTGCATAATCCCGATCTTTCCAAAGGAGATCATAGGAACGAACTGCTACGGCAGAGAAGGCCTGGCGCGCCAAGGGTGCTTTGGTGTATCCTCTGCGGACATTGAAATCGTTCAACAGGCGCCACGACTTCAACGCCAGCGCCCAAGCCGCCAATGCCTGCAGCACTGTGGTCTTTCCACAGTTGTTAGGGCCGGCAAGAATGACATGACCTCGCAGATCGAAGGTCTCCTCCTCGAAGCGTTTGAATCGGCGCAGTGTGATTTGTTGGATCATGACAAATTATTCAAAATCTCATCAGGAATTCCCGCAAGCGGTTGAAACCCGGATCGTCGAAATCAAATAGCCTCTCTCGTGCCCCTGCTCCCAAGCGAGGATCTTCATCGTAAGCCGCTGCCAGAAACGCGCTGATCCTTGCCTTGTCGGGACTCTTGGCTGGCCAACCCGCGGCTTCCATCCTCGCGAGATGATCTAGCACCGACTGTCTTCCTTCAGCGTGCCCGGCCTTCTCTGACCAAACATTCCAGACCAGCGTTTCGATTTCACCGGGACTCGTGCCATCAGGTGTCACGAAATATCCGACTCTTGGTTCGCCTTCCGACCATTCGCCTTCCGCCACCTCGCGGTCGAGAAGCGATTTCAAGGAATCCCGTAGCGAGTGAATCGTTCCTTCGGGACTTTCATCGGCATCGACCATGATTGCCACCGCCTTGATCGTCTTAAGTCGATCCGGTCTCAGCTCATTCTCGAGCAAAGCACGTTCGAGCAGCTTGTTCTTGCCCCCAAAGTCCTTAACCCAGACGCCGGCCAAGCAGTTGATATGCTTGAGGAACGCCCGGTAAAACATTGAGTCTGTAGCGCCCTCCACAAACAGGAGCTTGTCGCAATCGCTTTCAAAAGGTACTTTGCTCATGACTCAGCGCAGTTCGGTGTCGATTTCCAGGGCATCGTTAACCCGCTCTTCATCGAGCACCCGTGCGATCACATTCCCATCCACACCCATGAGTTGGATGACTGCCAAATCGCGGTTCCCCTCGGGGTCTTCGTCATGAAACACCCGTATCGCGGCCGCGAGACATTCCTTGCTGTGAGTGGTGGCGAAGATCTGGACGTCCAATGCTTCGGCGATATCCGCCAGGGCCCGCCAAATTTTGGGCAAGGCCGTGTAATGAACGCCATTTTCGATTTCGTCGATGAGAAACAGGTCGGGCTTTGAACCCATCAGGTCGGCCAAAATCGATACAATTCGATAAGTCCCCTGCCCAAGCTGCGACAGCGGCATCCTCTCGGAGAGTCCTACATCAAGTGATATCACCTGTTCCTCGTCAATTAGATCAAGGCGGGCTGATAAAATGCGTGGATCGAGTTTAAACAGAAGTTCCTCCAATCTCTTTTCATTTTCTGGAGACCGCACGGCGTCTGCAAAATTAGAAATGATCGAATCCAGAAACCGATGCTGGACGGAAGCCACTCGACTTCTCAGACCATTACCTGGCTGCGAATACTCGAAGGAGATGCCACCAAAAACGTCAAAATCATCCCATCTTGATTGAGGCCGCCCGTAAACCAAATGCAATTTCACTTCCGCCGGAGTGTCACCATTTAGACGAATACAAGCCTCGGATGAACCATCCCGCAGGAGCCACTTGTAATATCGTTCCGCAACCTTGCCTGAATTGGCGCGGAAGAGGCCGGGAAGTTTTTTCACCAAGCCGGGCGAGGCTGCGGCGACAATGGCCTCAAGCAAGGACGTCTTGCCGACGTTGTTGCCTCCAATAACGAGGTTCACCCGCTTGATCCCGCTTAACTCAAGGTCACCGATGCCGCGGAAGTTGCTAATTTTGATGTCGGATATCATTTTGTTCCCTCCAATTTCTTAACCGCGATCAATTCGTTGCCTCGCGGATCGATGACTTTGACGGCGATGCGGCGTTGCTCGCCGGGCTCGAAGGGGGCGCTGGTGGTGCCGGCGAGGTGATCCCAGACGCCTTCCTCGAACTCGACTTTGAGGCTTTTCTTGAGCTTTTCCCAGGCCCCGGTGCGCGGGAAGAAGGCTTGGTGAACGCGGAAGACCATGCCGTTGTAATCCGTGTCCAGAAACCACGCGGGCACCTCCTTGCCATTCACGGAGTCGGCTTCCATGGTTACCGGATCGAAGGTTTCCAAACCTAACAACTCAACCTGCCAGCGTTCGGCTTTTTCCGGTCCTGGTTTGGCCTTGGACACCGCAATGTCCGGCAGGCCGCAAACGCTGAAGACATGGCTGCTGCGCATGTTCTTGAGCAGATCGCCCATCTGCAAATCCATCGTCGCCTGCAAGTAGAAAGCTGGCGTGCCGATCCTCGCCGCGTTGTCGATGAACTCGCGGGCCTTGGGATCGATGCCGAAGCCGATGACAAACAGCCGGGTGTAATGCTTCAAGCCCGCCTCGTCCCAGGCCTCGCGGACCATTCGCTCGGAAATAGCCCCGTTTTCGGGGCCAAAAAGGATGGCCACGGCCTCCGTGTCCCGCAGCATCGACGGCTGTTTAGAGGCGTCCTCTGCCAAATTGCCAAGTGAGGGTGCATCAATGATCGCCTCGGCGGACAGTGCCAGCGTCTTGGCCGGAGGGCGGATCTGCTTGAGCGTGACCGTCTGATTGCCGGGCAGGCGCAGTACCGGCGCGCGGCGCAGGACTTCTGTCATGCGCTCGACATGGCTCTGATAGGCTTCAGTCTGGATGCCCGGCGTTACCGGATCTTCGTCCAATCCTTCCGCGGTGGGAATGGTCGCCTCGAAAACGAAGGGCCCACTCACCCGCGTGATGCCATTGACCGTTTCCGGTCGGTCAACCAACACTTCTTCCTGCGGCGGTTCGTTATTCGCGATGCTCTTGAGCGTGATGTGCGGCACGATGCCGCCGACTTCCTCGCCCTTCTTGTTCTGCTTCCGCTTGTAAACGAAACCGCCCACCGGGCCGCGCGACTCGTCCTTCAACTCGTGATAATCGAAGGTGGCCGTTAGAAGACGCTGCCGCGCCAATGCCAGCGGCACCCGGCTGGTGTCGCAGGTGATCCAGCGCCTGCCCCATTGCTCGGCAACGTATGCCGTCGTGCCGCTGCCGCAGGTGGGATCGATCACGAGATCACCTGGATCCGTGGTCATGAGTATGCAGCGTTCAACAACATCCGCCGTGGTTTGAACGACGTAGAGACGTTCTGCACCGAACCCTGACGGTTTCAATGAGCGCCAGTCAGTGCTGACGACCTTGTATGGAAAAACATCGCGATAGTTTTTCCAAACTAGCGAGTTACCAACGACGTAAAGCAATCCAGCTTCTTCAAGGCGCTTCATTCCTTCAAAATTTGTAGACCATCCACGGCTCGTTGGTGGGATAAAGGACTTACCCAAAAAATCATATTGGAATCGACTCGATGGCCCTCCGGTTTGCGATGTTAGGTCAGCAAGACGTAATATCCTCCCATCCGGAATTGGTTCGTCCCCAATTTTTTGCCGCAAATTCAAATCAATGATTCTACCGTCAGGCGTTTCTACACAAACGTATCGTTCATTTGGGTTATCAATCGGTTTCCTCGGTTCAAAAACCGGGCGAAATTTAGTCCGCTCTTTGTTTTTTCCGAACCAAATCAGAAAGTCTGAGGTCTCTGGTATTAGTTTGGTCGTTTGCCCGGTTGTCTTCGCAAATGCTACCATGGCGCAAAAATTCTCCGCGCCGAAGACCTGATCCATGACTTCCCTGACATGGTGGAGGTTTTCATCGGAGATTTGGACGAAGACGGAGCCGGAGTCGGCCAACAAATCGCGGGCGACGCGGAGTCGGTCGCGGAGGTAGGTGAGGTAGGAGTGGAGGCCGAGTTCCCAGGTATCGCGGTAGGCCTGGACCATTTCGGGTTCGCGGGTGAAATCCTCGTCCTCGTTGTGTTTGACGTCGCGCTTGCGGATGAAGGGCTGGAAGTTGGAGCCGAACTTCACGCCGTAGGGCGGGTCGATGTAGATCATCTGCACCTGTCCGGCGAGGTTTTCAAACTGGAGCAGGGAGTTCATGACCACCTGGGAATCGCCGAGGATCATGCGGTTCACCCAATTGTCAGGGTATTCGTAAGCCTTGAGCACCTGATCGTGGAGCGAGCGCTCCTTGACGCCGAAGAGCGAGGAGAGGAAATCATCCTGCTTGTCACGCTTATGGCCGGCCAGCGTGTCGAGGATGGCACGGGTGGAAAGCCGCTCGTGGATGAATAGCGGCAGGGTCGGCACCTGGAAGGACGGCCGCTCGGCCTTGCCGGTCCAGTTGAGGAACGGAGAGCCAAGGGTCCTGAGTTGCCGCACTCCATCGGTTAGGCCGTCGCAGGTTGCAACGACCGAGCCATCCGCCGTCAACAGTTTCCGCGGTTCGGCGAACACATGCGGGGCTTTGAGTTTTGCCGCGGCATCGATGCAGGCCAGTAACCATTCGCCGGTCACCCGAGCGGGATTTTCCTCATCCCAGCAAAGCTCCGGGGCCAGTGATGAATCGTAACGGTAGGTTGCCGGAGCCTTGGACTTCTTGAAATGCGCCTGTGCCCCGATTTCCGGCCGTGCGGGCGACGACGCCTCCGGATGCGAATACGCCTGCGGCGCGGCGGGCGGGGTGCTGGATTTCCTGCGGGCTGGCATGGTGTGACCAAATAACAACACCACGAGCGGCGAAGTGCAAGCCCGCCGCTAGGAAAAGCCAGGAGGCGCACCCAGTGCATCGGCGGGGTTCTGGGGAATCGTGCCTAAGAAAACCACTGGAACACTGAGCCTCAGACATCCTGAACTCGGGGGAAAATGGATGAGACCTTGTGAAGAAGGGCGGCGGGCAGGATGCCCGCGCCACCGTGGTCCGGGCATCCTGCCCGGAGTTAAATGGTCTCACATGATTTCCCGGCTGAATGCCAATATCCGGCTGAGTTCAGGATGTCTGAGCCTCTTCTCCCGCTCTCAGCCGTTGCCGGCGAGGCGGCGGGCTTGCTCCTCGATGAAAATCTCGGCGAGGCGGAAGCAGCGGCGGGCAAGTTCGCGGGCGTCTTGGTCGCCGATGAGGGCGACGCCTTCTTCACTGACTTCGGCAAGGTAGATTTTCCAAGCTTTGCGGCAAAGGGTTTCCGGATCGACTTTGGCGCGGGACACGTGCTGGCGTGGCGGCGGCTGCGGGCCGCGGGGGCGCTCGGGTGCTGCGGGTGTTTCGAGTGGCAGGCTGGCCACAGCGGCGGGCGCATCGTCGGGCGCATCGTCGTGCGGTGGGCTTTCCTCGGCGGCCGCAGGGGCGGCAGGTGCCTGGAGGTGGCCCTTGCCCTTGCGCCGCCGGCGTTTGCGCTTGCCATCGGGGGCGGTCTTGCCACCGCTGGTTGGGGACTCGGGCTCCGGCCAGTCGCTGGCGCTGGCCGAGGATTCCAAGGCGACCTCCAGAGGTGGCGCGAGGGTGGCTGGCCGAAGTTCCGCGCCGCCGGCAAGGTCGGGGAGTGCGGGAGCGGGCGGCACGGGTGATCGTTTCGGGCGCGGTTGGGAGATCCGGCGGGCGCCAGGTGCGGGCGGATGGCCTTCCGGCGTGGCGGGGTCTGGTTTCTTGGCACTCATGTTAGAACGGGCGGCAAAGCCGCAACAACGCATGCGGAGGTGACTGCCGCGGGGACGAGCGGGACGGCTCAGAAGTTCCGAATGTCGTCGCGATTGGATTTGTCCTTGGGATTGTCCGGAAAAGATTTGCCGTCCTTGCCGACCGACCATAAGTCAAAGTCCGGGCTTTGGGCGCCTGAGCCCTTGCGGTAGCGATATTCGTTACCCCAAGGATCGATGATGCGGGAGGACTGGCCTTTGCCCTCAATCCAGCCTTGTTTGTTGTGGTCGGGATCGAGTTCGGCGAGGTAGATTCTCTGCGTGGCATCGGTTAGGGGCCCGCTGCCATCGCGGTTGGAGTCCCAATATAGATCCATGAAAAGATCGTTGGACATGTTTCTGCCGTCGCTGGGGGAGTTGTCAGACCGCCCGGGATAGAAGCCGTGATCGAGCTTGAATTCCTCGCAGGCATTGGCCAGCAGCTTGATCTGCATCTCCGCAGTGGCACGCTTTTGCTTCTCTTTGACAAAATCCATGCCCGCCACCACGAGACCGGCGAGGATCACGATGATGGTGATGACGGCGAGCATCTCAATCAGGGTGAAACCCCTGCGGAGGCGGCGGGATGGCGGATTCATGAGAGTGCGACTGGGTGGAGAGGGGCGGCCCGCGGCGATACCGGTTAGGTCTGCTGGCCCATCGTGGTGATGACTTTGATCAGAGGCAGGAACAACGCGAAGACCACGGAGCCGACGACCAGGGCCAAGACCACGATCATGATCGGCTCGAGGATGGAGGTGAGGGCGGTGACGGCGTTATCCACTTCGTCGTCATACACATCGGCCACCTTGAGCAGCATTTCCGGGAGTTGGCCGGTTTCCTCGCCGACATCGACCATGGAGATGACCATATTGGGAAAGACGCCCGAGGCTTGGAGGGGGGTGACGATGGACTCGCCTTCCTTGACGGCCTCGTGGACTTTCTCGATGGCGCCGGAGATGACGACGTTGCCGGCGGTGTCGCGGGTGATATTGAGTGCTTGCAGAATGGGCACGCCCGAGGTGACCAGGGTGCCGAGGGTGCGGGAGAAACGGGAGACGGCGCTCTTGCGTTGAATGTCGCCGAAAACCGGCAATTTGAGTTTGAGGGTATCGATGGCGAGGCGGCCGCCTTTGGTGCGGCCCCAGAGGTTGAAGAGGAAGACGGCGATGCCGAAGAGGATGAGAACGAACACGGCATTGGGCACGCCGAAGGGGGTGTCGATGAAGAATTTGGAGACGCCGAAGACGACTTTGGAAATGCCCGGCAGTTCGGCATTGCCCATTTCCGCGAACATGGCTTCAAACTTGGGCACGATGAAAATCATCAGGAAGACCAGGATGGCCACCGCGATGAACATCACAATGACCGGATAGACCATCGCCGAAACTATCTTGTTTTTGAGCTTCTGGGCCTTTTCCTGATACTCGGCGAGGCGGTTGAGGACCACTTCAAGCACACCGCCCAGTTCGCCGGCCTTGACCATGTTGACGTAGAGTTTGTTGTAAATCTTCGGATGCTGGGCGAGCGACTCGGAGAAGGTGGCACCGCTTTGCACGGAATCCGCCAGGGCGCTGAGCGTCGCACGCAGGACCGGGTTGGGCTCCTGTTTGCCGAGCACGGTGAGGCTGCGCAGCAAGGGCAGGCCGGAATCGATGAGGGTGGCGAGCTGGCGGGTGAAGATCATCAGGCTTTTTGGCTTGATGCGGCCCCCGGCCTTGCCTTTGCCGGCGGCCGCGGATTTGCTCTTGGATTTGCCCTGCACCTTGATCTTTGTCGTCCCCTTGCCCTTGCCCTCCTCGACAATTTGCGTCGGGTAGAGCCCTTGGACACGGAGTTTCTGAATGGCTTCCGCTTCGTTGGCTGCGGAAACAACACCGGTGGTTTGCTCACCTTTGGAGTCGAGCGCGGAGTATTGGAAATTGGCCATGGCTGAGGGGATGGTTGCGGTGGGTCTAGGTTGCTACTGGCGGGATTAAAGCAGGGGTGAGGGGAGAATGCGAATGGAAAATACGCCTTGAACGGGAAATCAGGTGTATTTGAGAATTTCCTCGATGGTGGTGGTGCCCATGTAAATGTTGCGCAGGCCGTCTTCGCGGAGCGTGTTCATGCCCAGCTCCATGGCTTTCTGTTTGATGACGACCGTGGGTGCCCGGCCGGTGATGAGGTCGCGGATGGGATCGGTGATGTTGAGCAGTTCGTAGATGCCGCGGCGTCCGCGGTAACCGGATTGGCCGCAGATGTCGCAACCCGCGCCGGTGAAAAACTGTTTGTCGCCGAGTTCGTGCGGCGAGATGCCAAGCTGGCTCAGAATGGCCTCGTTGGGCTCGTAGGGCGCGCGGCATTCCTTGCAGATGGTGCGCACCAGGCGCTGGGCCAGCACGCCTTCCAGCGAGGCGGACACCAGGAACGGCTCGCAGCCCATGTCGATGAGGCGGGTGATGGCTCCCGCGGAATCATTGGTATGGAGGGTGGAGAGCACCAGGTGACCGGTGAGCGCGGCCTGGATGGCGATGGTGGCGGTTTCCTTGTCGCGCATTTCCCCGATCATGATGCGATCCGGGTCCTGGCGCAAAAAGGCACGCAGGATGCGCGGGAAATCCAGGCCAATGCCTTCGTTGATGGGGATTTGGATGATGCCGTCAATGTCATATTCGACCGGATCCTCGGCGGTGAGGAGTTTGGAATCGATGGTGTTGATGCGGCGCAGCGCCGCATAGAGGGTGGTGGTCTTGCCGGCGCCGGTCGGTCCGGTGACGATGAAGAT
>Ga0073936_10000686_pt1 | contig 52925 bp, 42 predicted proteins | sample AliMusrvi5mmetaG_FD_87041 | JGI IMG/M metagenome (GOLD analysis project Ga0073936, IMG submission 87041) | Freshwater lake bacterial and archeal communities from Alinen Mustajarvi, Finland, to study Microbial Dark Matter (Phase II) - Alinen... | ecosystem: Environmental > Aquatic > Freshwater >...
GTGGCGGCAGACCCAAACGACGCGGAGGGTGGCACTCATATGAACAACGTATGGTATACTTCACTCTCCCCGGTGAAGGAAGCTTATTTTAATTGCATTGGGCGGGACGCCGGCGGTCCGACCAAGTGAAAACGCGCCCTGGACAGTTGTCTGTCCAGGGCGAGTTGCTTCAAGCAGTTATTTATCGCCGTGGTCGCTTTTCTTATCGCTGACCGATCTATCTTTCGCTTGCCCCTTGTCATTCGCCGGCGGCGGGGTGTTCTGGTGCCCGGAGTTGCCGGTTGCCGGCAGATGTGACGGCTGCCCCGTATTGCCGGACGGATGCGGGTTGTTCGCCCCAGTTCCCCCCGGCGTGGGGTGCGGATTATTCGCTCCAGTTCCACCCGGCGTGGGGTGCGGATTGTTCTGCACCGGCTGGTACGAATGGATGGGACGATCCGTCAGTTGCGGATTATTGGGAGCCGGCTTAGCAGGCTGGCCGGGATGCCCACCCGGATGTGAGCCATTCGACGGTTGGACGTGATTGCCGTTCGGATAGGTGTGGCCGGGATGCCCCGCATTATCGATCAGGGGCGAATTATGCGTCCCGTTGTTCGGCGGTTGCGGGGTATGCGGCATCGGATGGGCCGGCTGGCCGGGTTTGCTGCCCGCATGCGCGTGGTTTTGGTGATTTGAACCGCCAAGTTCAGGATGCGGATTCCCTTGATGCAATCGCGGCTCGTGGAAGTTCACGTAATGATGGAAGTCGAAAGTACGTTGAATGACATGCTGGTGCTGTCCCCAGGCATCATCACGATCGAATTCGAGACGCTCCAGGTTCACCGTGTTGACGATGATAAACACCTGCCGTTTATCGGCGCTCCAGGTACAATCCAACTCGAACGCGTGACACATGAACCGCAACGGCAGATAAGTGACATCGTCGATGATCTGCACCGGATTGCGCAGCGTCACCTGGCGATCGTCGATCCAGCCCGTATTGCTATAGGGGATCAAAGACACGGTGCGCTCATTTCGCGTCACGGTAATGGCGCCGCGTCCCTGATCGTACCCGACCGCGGCGTCGAAGTGACGGCTGAACGCGCGCAACGAGATCATCGCGTGTCCATTGATAAAGATCATGTGGCCGGGAGCAGCTTGCACGGCCACACACAGCAACAGCAGGATAGAAGCCAATATCCCCATTCTCGACATAACAGTAACCTCCTACTAACAAGATACGCGGGCGTGGATACAGCGTTGCATATGGAAACGACTGCAACTACCGTATCTCAATTAATTTATTCTGGTACGGCTGCTATTCACCTGCTGCCAGGATTATTTCCGCGCGCACGTCTATATCCGTTTCTTCCGACAATGCCCATCGCAGCGCCTCGCCATCTCCCAGCCTGCCCAACGCCCAGGCGGCGTGCGCGCGAATCACCGGTTCGTCATCGTGTATGGCGACACGTAAGGCTTCGCGATGCATGGGAGCGGCCAGATTGCCGAGTGCCACACAGGCATTGCGCAGCAATCCCGTCCGTTTTGCGCGCTTGAGCGGCGAATGGCGAAAACGGGCCGCAAATTCCTCTACAGACAGTGCCAGCAAGGTGGGCAGATCGCAGGCAAGCTGTTCCGCGCGTGGCGCCAGAGGCGTCGCATAGACCGGAAGATGCTGGTTATATGGGCAGGCATCCTGGCAGGCATCGCAACCGAAGAGACGAGTGCCCAACTGCGGGCGCACTTCGCGCGGAAGAGCCCCGTGGTGCTCGATGGACAGGTAGGAGAGACAACGGCGGGCATCTACCACCCCCGGTTCGCGCAACGCCCCGGTGGGACACGCGTCGAGACAGCGACGGCACGAGCCGCAGTCGCCGGCCAGCGGCGTCGCGGGCGGCAGCGCCAGCGTGGTGAGGATTTCCCCCAAGACGAAACGTGAACCCAGTTGGGGATGCAGCAAGCAACTGTGCCGTCCCACCCAGCCAATACCCGCGCGCCGCGCCAATTCGCGCTCCGGCAACGGCCCGCTATCGACGAAGACGCGGCCTTCCGCGGCGGGAACCACCGCTTTGATCTCCGCCCACAACCGGCGCAGGCGCTCCGTGACCACCCGGTGGTAATCCTCGCCGCGCGCGTAGCAGGCCACCGCCCCGAGTGGTGATTCCCCCGGCGTCGGGCCGGCATACGGCAGCGCACCGCAGATTACCGAACGCGCGCCGGGCATCACCGCCGTCAGATCGGCACGCAATGGCAGATGCCGCTGCAAAAAATGCATTTCCGCGCCGTATCCCGCCTCCAGCCAGGCACGCAAGGGGGACGGATCCATTGGCTCGACGACGGCAAAGCCGACGGCGGCGAAACCGAGTTCGAAAGCACGAGTGGAGATAAGGGTGCAGAGAGATTGTTGTTCCATGAAAATTACAGTATTGCCTGGGAGACAAGGCTCCTGCCAATAGGAAAAAGGCACTCCCCCCTGCTCCCACAGCCGACTTACCCCAGCGTCATCGGATCTTCTTGCCGGCTGACGCGCGCGACCGTATTGCGCTCATCGACAAAGACGACGGTCGGATGCCAATCCTGGGCTTCAGCGGGGGTCATCTGGGCGTAGGCGATGATGATGGCCAGATCGCCGGGAGTGGCGTAGTGGGCGGCGGGACCGTTCATGCAGATCACCCCGCTGCCGCGCTCGCCGGTGATGACATACGTTTCCAGGCGCGCGGCGTTGTTGAGATTCAGCACCTGTACACGCTCATACGGCAAGAAGCCCGCGGCATCCATCAGATCAGCATCGATCGTGATACTACCCATATAGTGCAGATTAGCTTCCGTCACCGTGGCGCGATGAATTTTGGCTTTGCAGAGTGTCAGCAACATTACGTATATTGTAACGCCAGAGTGGGCGTCCGGCAAGAGTGGAGGGTGGGAGTCTGTGCGTGTGAGAGTGTGGGAGTGCAGGCGGTCGGATGCTGTCGTTTGGCATGCAACTTTTTCCCTTCCGATTTGTCCAATAATTCATGCGCATGAATGAATAGCGGGCGCAAGCTGAATGCGCGGAGGAATGCCGATGCGAATGCCAATCATTATGCTCTGCACGCTGCTGTTAGGTATGGGAAGCACCGTGGTGTGGGCGGCTGATGCCACCGCCGCCCCGACCGCCTCGCCGGTTGCCACTTCACCGACCGCCGCTGCCGCCACTCCAGCTTCCCCTTCCCTGCCGACCGCAAGCACGACTTTTTCACTGGAGCAGTTCGGACCGATTACCACGGTGACCGATGCGCAGGCGACGTATGCGAAAGCGATGACAGCCATCAAAACCAAGGGAGGCGGAACGCTGTTGATTCCCAAAGATGCCCCCGCGACGTGGAACCTGCCGGAAAATATCAACCAGGAATCCTGGCGCACGCCGGACCCGCCGGCTCCCGCCGCGCGCTACGGCTTCGGTGTCGGGGTTACCGTCATCGATAATCGCAACGGCACGACGAAGGTGCAGTTGCCGCAATTGAGCGGGATGGAGATTCAGCGCACGTTGCGCCTGCCGGAAGGCGAGAGCATGGGCAGTTGGGAAATCGCGCCGATGATCCGCATGAACAACACCATCGTGCGCGGTTCCACCAGCTACCGCGATTGGTTGAAAGAGGATGTGCCGGCGGGCAAACAGCAGCGATTTTATCTACGCACGCTGCGCGGGGTCTTTCCGGGCATCTTCCTCAATATCAGCGATGCCCACCATCTCGAACGCATCTACGTGCAGTCGATCGGTTACGACAAAGATAAACAGTGCCCGTATCTGGTCGCGGATACCCCGGATCCGCTACAAACCGGCGCGCTCTTCAGCAATAAAAACCACGTTAATTTGATGTTTTACGATGTCCATTCGCACACCGAGGAACAAACGTGCGACTTGATGCTGGAACGCCATAAATATTCGCAAGGCGACGACTACCTGTTCTCCGGCCGTATGTTCTACATGAGTGACGTCCATTCGACCGCGGGTGACGAAAATGGCAATATCATCGGCGCGTTGATCGACAGCGATACGGCGATCTATCACGGCAAAGTCATCGCTTTCAATGCCAAAACGAATGAACTGAAATTCGACGGCAGCTCCGCGACGCTGGGCACCGGACGCCCGATGATCAATCTCAACCCGAAGAAGTGGATCACCCAGGGCACGCTGATCATGGTGCGACCGGGCAATTGGACCGGCACTGACGATCCGACCACCGTCGAGCCGGTGTTCCAAGGAAAAACTTACCCCACCTCCATCAGCAAAGCCGAGGGTTTGCGTATCGGCGGCTTAATGCGCTTTACGGCGGATGCGCCGCTGTCAAAAGACATCGTGGGACGGTATTTTGCCGTCGATCAGGACGATGAACTGGTGCCGAACGCGAAATTGCATCGCTGGTATTACATCAGCGGCTTTACGGTAAATCCCGACGGCAGCAAGGAAATCACCGTCGTGCGTCACTGGTGGGGCGCGAAGACGGCGCAAAGCGTCACCCTGTATAAGGAAGACAACTACAGTTGGGATGGCCATGTGAAACCGCTCAAATATATCATCGCTCCGGGCGCCAATGTCTACGATGTGGCCGATGCCGTCAAATCGCCGAAATCCACCGTCAAAGTCGCGCCGGGACCGGATACCGGCATGCCGATGGACTTCGCGCCGGGCGATCCGATCGAGCAGGCCATCGGCCCCGATCCCTTCCGCCCCACCCCTTTCCGCTCATGGACTTTCGAGCTGGTGCCGGGCATCTACCCCTCGACCATGTTCGATGTGCGCAACGATACCAGCGCGGTGATGCGCACGTCGGTGATGTCGGTTGCCGGCTCGTCGTCCATGGACTCGCTCGCACTGCGTTACGATCGCAAACCCTCCTTTGATAACGTGCTGCTCGTACATCCGGTGACCACGAACGTCATCACCTTCGACGGCGACGTCGTCAACGCCGCGCTCTATTTCAAACAACCCAACCACCGCGCGCAACCGATGAAGTGGCTCTACGCGGACAGTAAGAAAGCCGCCACCTTGACCGTTTCACCGGATGACGGTACGCTGCAATATAGCGGCGGCAATGTGGTACTGCCAAGCGTGCAGGTGAATGGCGGCGGGCTGTCCGCCTCCGCGACACCGGCGCATAACCTGCGCGGCTTAAATCTGCCGGTACCGGCGGGCAGCAAAGAACTGCCGGTGAAATTTCCACAACCGGAAGCCGACAACAACTACATGGTCACGCTGCAACTCTCCTGGTTGACCATACAGGCGGTGACCAACCGCACCCCAGCAGGCTTCACCGTGCAATTTGCCACCCCACCCGCGACAGCCGGGGAGTTATCGTGGATGTTGGTGCGATAATGGATTCAACGCGGAGAAGCAGATATTTCGCCGTGAGCAAGTAGCTTTTCTGAATTCGTCTCCGCGTCTTTACGCTGAAATATTGAGTGAGGAATAACATGAAACGGTTTTCCATTCTACTGGCCGTCGTGCTGCTGGCAACCTGCATCTGGGCGGCTGACAAAGGGACGGATATGTCACACAATGCGATGATGGCCGGGGTACACCGGATCGTCTTCACCGGGAACAGCCTGACGGATGGTTCGGCGTGGCCGGACTGGGTGATCGAGACACTGCAGGCCAACGGCTATCCGAAGTTGATCCTGCACAATGCCGGGGTCGCCGGCAATTCCACCGCGCAAGTGAAGGCGCGCTATCAGAAAGATATCCTGGCACTGAAACCTGATCTGGTGATCGTGAACGTCGGCACCGTCGATGCCAAGCCACCGGAAGATTATCGACGCGATATGGGCGACATGGTGCGCGAGATCCGGAAGAGCGGCGCGAAGATGGTGCTGATGACGCCGGCGCCGTTGCGCGACCCCGACAACCCGAAGTATCACGAATGCGCCCGGGCCTATGCGCCGGTCATCCGGGAATTGGCCACCACCTACGATTGCGCGGTAGCGGATACGCAAGCCTATTTCGCCGAGGGAGTGAAGGCCGGCAAGGAGATGTGGGGACCGGACGGTGTGCATCATAAGATCGACGGCTGGCGGGCGATGGCGCGCTGCGTGCTGGACGCGCTCGGTTGCCAGGCGCCGATGATCGAAAAGACCTCGATGTATTATAATGTCATCACCGACTGGTACATCGCTCCGCCGGTTCCCTGGAAGCCGGGTATACCGGTGGTACTGCGGAACATGCCGGAGGATTACGACCCGATCGCCGCCGGACGCGGCGCGTATCCGTCGTTGCCGGACATCCCGGACGGCTTCGCTCCATTGGCCGCGGGATGGCGAAAATTCGACCGTAACGACGAGATCGCCAAAACGAGTTGGTGGCAAAAATGCTGGCTGGAACGCGGCGGCGTGATGCCGATGGGACAGGCAGTCAACCCCGAGCGTCCCGGCGCGCAATCGCGCGACTTCGGCGCGTATGCGCTGGCAATCGTGCATGCCGAACACGACACGAACACCACCCTGCACGTGGGCGGTTCGCTGCCCTACGCGGTGTGGCTAAACGGCCGCATGGTCTGGAACGGAAATTTCCTGCACGGTTACCATCCCGATGCCGATCGTTTTCCCATCACGCTCAAAAAAGGCGAGAACCATATTCTGGTGTTTACCAACTGGCTGTTCTACGTGTCGCTGGGAGATTTCTAACACCTGCACTTGCCCTTTAGCCTTGCACTTGCACTCATACCAGTAGACTTCAGTGTGAGGGCAAATGCCAGTAGCAGTCCGTCAATTTGAAATTGCCCGGATCAACCATGGCCTGCCTTGCCGGTGGCCACGCCCTGAAGGACGTGGCAAACTGGGACAAGCACGCTGAAGCGCGCTTTGACGGCATATAACGCTTTCTTTATACCATGATGTGCGCAGATTCACATTGACGGACTAGTAGCTGAAATCGAGACGAATCGCAACATGCTGAAAGGATCAAGACATGAAACTGGTAAAATATGGTGTATTGGCAATCGTTTGCCTGGCACTGTTGCCGTTGGGTCCGGCGGCAATGGCAGCTCCGGGGACAGCAAAGGATACGACAATGACGGTAACAGACACTCAGGCGCACGGCATAATGACCGGCGTGCAGCGGATGATCTTTGTCGGCGACAGCCTGACGGATGGTTCGGCGTGGGCGGACTGGGTGTTTGAAACGCTGAAAGCGAACGGCTATCCGAAATTAGTCATGCACAATGCCGGCGTGGCGGGCAACACCGTCGCGCAGGTAAAAGCGCGCTTCGCCGCCGACGTGCTGGCGCTGAAGCCTGACCTGGTAATCCTGAACATCGGCACCAATGATGTAAACCGGAACGTCGCGCCGGAGGACTATCGCCGGGATTTGACCGACGTGGTACGACAGATTCGCCAGCAAGGCGCACGCATGGTCTTGATGACGCCACCCGCCATGCGCGATCCGGAACGCCGCAAGCGGCAGTTACCCGTAGACGAAATCGTGCGGGAAACGGCACAAGCATTTGGTTGCACCTTTGTCGATCTGCACACCGCATTTATCCAGGGGCAAGCGGCGGGGAAGGAAATGTGGGGGCCGGACGGCGTGCACCATAAAATCGACGGCTGGCGCACGCTGGGTCGCTGCACGCTGGACGCGCTGGGGTGCACGGCGCCGATGATCGAAAAAACGTCGCTCTACCCGCAATCACTCACCGAGTGGTTTATTTCACCGCCGATTGCCTGGAAATCTGGCACCCCATATCCACCGCTGCCGGCGATGCCGGTCGGTTTCGATCCGTTGAAGGCCGGTTGGCGGAAATTCGATCGTGAGAGCGAGATCAAGCAAACTTCCTGGTGGCAAGTATCCTGGCTGGCGCGGGGCGGCATCATGCCGATGGGACAACTGGTGGATAAAAACTATCCCGGTTCCCCCGACCACGCGCATGGCGCCTTCTCACTCGCGACCGTCAAAGTGGACAACGTGACGCAGACGACGATCCACCTGGGCGGTTCGCCTCCCTACACCGTGTGGTTGAACGGCGCATTGATCTGGGATGGCAAAGCGCTGCATGGCTACCACCCCGATGCCGACCGCTTGCCGATCACGCTGAAGCCGGGCGAGAATAGGATTGTGGTGTTTACCAATCTGTTATTTTATGTTTCGGTGGGAGATATTTAAGTACGTGCACATTATTCGCGGAGGAGCGGTTAAATGGCATTTAAATTCGGCGTGATCGGTACCGGGATTATGGGCAAGGCCGGGGGAAAGATTTTACAGCGGTTGGATGGCGTGGAAGTCGTCGCGCTGGCCGATCCTTCGGCGAAAAACCTGGCGGATGCGGCCAACGAATTAGGCGTTTCGTCCAGCTATGCCCAATATCGGGAGATGCTGGAGAAGGAATCGCTGGATGCGGTCTACGTGGCGACGCCGGATCAATACCATCGCGAGCCGGTGATCGCGGCGCTGGAGGCCGGATGCCATGTGGTGGTGGAAAAACCGATGGCGACCAAACAGGAAGACGCCGAAGCGATCCTCGCCATGGTGGAAAAGACGGGGAAGAAGTTCCAGATCGACTTCAATCACCGCTGGCTTGCGCCGTATCATAAGATCAAGGCGATGATCGACGCCGGCGAACTGGGTGAGCCGGTAATCGGCTACGCGCGCAAGAACAATCCGATTCTGGTGCCGACGAGCATGCTCGCATCGTGGGCCAAAGACAGTTCGCCCGCCTGGTTCATGTCGTCGCACGATATCGACCTGATGACCTGGTGGTTCGGCGCGGTGCCAGTAGAAGTCTACGCGCGCGGGATCAAGCGGGTGCTGGTCGCGCGCGGGATGGATACCTACGATGGCATCCAGTCGCTGGTTACCTACGATGGCGGGCAATTTGCCACCTTCGAAGCGGCGTGGATTTACCCCAATAGCAGTCCTTATATGCCGGATTCCTTCATGGAAGTCATCGGCACCCACGGCACCACGCACATCGACCGGCAGGCAGAGGCCATCGACGCTATCCTCGATGAGAAATTCACCTGCCCGCGCACCTTCCTGAACTACAAAGTCTTCGACCAGTGGGTGGGTGCGATGCCGTCATCGATGCAGTCCTTCGTCGCTGCTTGCCGCAATGATACCGATACCATCGTCAACGCGCGCGAAGGGTTGAAATCCACCGCCGTCCTCGATGCCATCCACCGCTCGCTGGCTTCGGGGAAACCGGAAGGCATTCAACTGAATTTTTAGCGCCGTCTTCACCGGGGTGCGCCGTCCCCAGCAGGCGCCGCCAACTTATACAGGGTCATCGCGTTTTCGCTGGCGAATTTGCGCGCCAATTCCGCCGGCAGTGCGCCGAGGAACGTCGACACGCCCACATTGGTCAGCGCCGGTTGTTTGGCGGCCTGCGCAATGGACAGCGGGCTGTGAAAGCCCGGCGGTCCGATAAACATGTCACTGCCGATCATGAAGCGCGCCGGGTAATCCTGAAACAGTTTGCGCCACTCCGGCTTCATTTGCCCGTCGCGCATCAGCGGATAGTTGCGCGGATAATGACCCGGTCCCGGGCCGATGCGCAGCCCCAGATACAGATTCGGATATTTTTCCAGCAAGCGCCGGCTGAGGCCCGCGGTCCAGCAACCGAGGGTATCGGATCCGCAATGTTCCCAGATCACGCGGGTCTTCGGGTTGTGCGCCAGCAAACGCTCGAAGCCGTCGATATTGGCGCGAAAAGACGTCGGATCGAGCGGGGAGGTGAGAAACGCCGGCGCCAGCATATCCGCCGTCACCACGTCGCAATGCACATCCAGCGGGACATCATGGCGCGCTGCGATATCAGCCAGCAACAATAACAGCGGATGGTCGCCCGGCACCGATTCATAGGGATGCCCGGGGCCATTCGACAAGTGATGGATCGCGATCTCGCCAAAGCCGATCGCGCCCTGCCGCAGCACTTCTTCAGCCTCTTGCTCGAACTTGCGCCGCACGTCCTCGCCGATGGGCGTCTGCCAAGGGGTTTGCTGAATCATGGCATTCAGCCGACCGCCGCCGCCTAAAAAGGCAAACCGCGCCGGGTAGTTTTGAATCGCCGGCAACAACGCCTCATAGTCAGTGTCCGGAATGATCACGCCATCCTTCGGCGGCGGCATCACGATCATCTTCTGAATGCCGAACCGATCCATCACCGCGACGGCCTCTTTCGCCGCCTCCTGGTATTCACGCGGCGTGGCGGCCAGGAGATGGACATGGACATCGACCACCGGGCCGATGGTTGCTGCCGGTGGCGCCGGATCAGGCGTGCCTTGCTGAGTGAGAGCAGAAATCGAGGTAAAGATAAACATGAAAATGAGGAGATATAGCCTGGTCATCGTGCGTAGCTGCATGATATCCCACCTTTCAACGAAGATAAAACTTTCGTCAACACAATCGCTGTATCCTCCTTTTTGAACTGATTCGTCGTGTATGGTAAAATATACCTGATGATAGATAAAATGCATGATGTTGAGCCGATGCCCGCGCCTCCGCAGCGCGTGGTTTTGGTGGCACTGGAAAATACGGAGACGGGGTGGGAAGAGTCGCTGGCGGAACTCGAACGGCTGACGGATACCGCCAATGGACTGGTGATGGCGACGCTGACGCAGCGGCGCGAGCAGCCCGATCCGCGGACTTACCTCGGCAAAGGCAAGGCGGAAGAGTTGCGCGAGATTGTCGAGCGGTGCGAGGCCGCGTTGGTGATTGTCGATGGCGATTTGCAGCCATCGCAACAGCGCAATTTGGAAAAGATTCTCGATGCGCAGGTGATCGATCGCACCGGGTTGATATTGGACATCTTCGCCCACCGCGCGCAGACCGCGGAAGGCAAACTGCAAGTCGAATTGGCGCAGTTGGAATATCTGTTGCCGCGGCTGTCGAATATGTGGACGCACCTTTCGCGCATCCGCGGCGGCATCGGCCTGCGCGGACCGGGTGAAACGCAGCTCGAAGTGGACCGGCGGCGGGTGCGCGACCGCATCGGGATGCTGCGCCGCAAGGTGGATGAGATTCGCCTCCGGCGCGAAGTGCAACGCAACCAACGCGCACAGGCGCAGATCCCGTTGGTCAGCCTGGTCGGCTACACGAACGCCGGGAAATCCACTCTGCTTAACGCCCTCTCACAGGCCGGCGTGTTCGTCGAAGACAAACTCTTCGCCACCCTCGATCCGACCACGCGCGACGTGCTGTTGCCGAATGGCACGCGCGTACTGGTGAGCGACACCGTCGGCTTCATTCGCCATCTGCCGACGCAATTGATCGCCGCCTTCCGCGCCACGTTGGAAGAGGTCTGCAGCGCGGAGATGCTCGTGCATGTGGTGGACGCCTCCGATCCCGGCTGGGTCGAGCAGGAAGAAGTGGTCAATCAGGTCTTAAGTGAACTGGGCGCGGTGGATAAACCGACCATTATTGCCTTCAATAAGATGGATCGGGTCGATGAACCGAGTATCCTCTACCGGCTGGCGGAACGCTATCCGCACGTGATCTATCTGGAAGCCCGGCAGGGAAAAGGCATCACCGAGTTGGAAGAAGAGATTAAGCGCGTGCTGCGCTCCACCTGGCAGTCGATCGATGCGCGGTTGCCGCTCTCCGCCGGTGAATTGGTCGCCGAACTGCATGCGCGCGGCGAAGTGGTCGAAGAAGACTACGAAAGCAACGCCGTCCACCTGACCGGGCGCGCTCCGATCGACCTGGCCGCGCGGATTCTCTCCCGAGCGAGAGTGTAAACCGAACTTTTCTACCGCAAAGGACGCAGAGGAATAATTAAATTCCCCTCTGCGTCCTTTGTGACCTCTGCGGTGAAAAATACCTTTCCTACAACGCCACCGGTGCTTTCGGCGCCATATCGCCACTCATCGTCCAGACCAGCGCTTGACCGTGCACGATACGGAAAAGCAGCAGGCCCTCGTAACCGCATTTATCGATCAGCGGCTGCATAAACGGATATTGCGCGACCATCTCCTGCTTTAACGCCAGATCATCGAAGAACTCCGCCGTGCCGCTCACGCGCAACTGAATCTGCTCCTGGGGATTATAGGTGCAAATCTCAATGGCGGGATTGGCGTGCAACTGCGCCACCATCTCTTTGCCGGCCACGGTGTGGAAGATGATGCCCGTGTCGTCGGCCCGGTAGAGCATCATGCCCCGCACATGGGGTTGGTTGTCCGTGGCGGTTGCCAAAAAACAGACGGGATTATTCGTCAGGAAGGTGAAGATTTCATTTTTCGTCATGAGAAACTCCTTTCAATCTGTTTTCAATCCGTTTTCGACATTTCGTCGAGAATGGCCGCGCAGGCGGCCAAGGGAGCGGGTGCCTGGGTGATGGGGCGACCGACGACCAGATAATCCGCGCCGGCGGCAATCGCGTCGCGCGGGGTGGCGATGCGGCGCTGGTCATCCACTGTCCCGGTGGCGGGACGGATGCCGGGAGTGATCACCAGGAAATCCGACCCACAGGCAGCTTTGATGGCCGCCGTTTCCGCGACCGAGGCCACCACGCCGTCCAGCCCGGCTTCACGCGCCAATTGCGCCAGCGTGACCACCTGATCGAGCAGCGAGCGGGAGACGCCGGCTTCCTCGCGCAATTCCTCCGGGGACAGACTGGTGAGCACGGTGACCGCGATGATCAGCGGGCGCGGTTCGGTATCCTGCACGGCTTCGCGTGCTGCCCGCATCATGCGCAGCCCACCGCCGGCATGGACATTGATGATCCCGGCACCCGACTGCGCCGCACCGTGTACCGCGCCGGCGACGGTGTTGGGGATATCGTGAAACTTACCGTCCAAAAAGACCGGCAGCCCGAGATCGCAGAGCTCGGTAACGACGCGCGGGCCGGCATGCATCAGCAGTTCGAGCCCGACTTTCATCCAGGGGCGCAATGGCGCCAGTTGACGTGCCAACGCCAGGGCGGGAGACGCGGCAGGGAAATCCAGTGCAACAATCAGACGTGCAGACATGGCGATAGTATAGCATGGGAAAGCGGAGTTGACCATTGAATTTTGTCTGAACCTTGATGAAAAGGATGGTCGAATGAGCTTGTTGCGGTCTAATGTAGCTTGCTTCGGTGGGCGGTGGAACGAACGCGATGGACCTGTGTGAAAGCCGTTCGCCACCGGGACGCCGACAGGGATGCCGGCGGTCCATAAACGGCGTGCAGAGATAAGGAAGCCAGCTTTAGCATACGGAAGAGCGATCGTCACTGACCGCTCATCAACCGCATCCATCCTTCTCAGCAGGGGGCAGACCGCCGCTTTACCGCCGGTGAGATCCCCGTTCAGGGTTGGGAGCGGTCTCGGTGCGTCGCAATTGCCCGCAGGCGCCGGCGACTTCTCCGCCGCGGGAACGGCGCAGCGCGGTTTCGACCCCGAGTTGCTGCAGACGATGGGTGAAGCGTTCGGCCGCGGTCGCGATTTCCGCGTTGGAAGCGCGCAGTTTCGCCGGTTGCCCCAGCGTGGGGTTCAAGGGGATCACGTTGACCAGACACTGCAATTTATGCACCAGATGCGTCAACGACAACGCATCCTCTTCCGTATCGTTGGCGCCGGGCACGACCGTGTATTCGAAGGTCACCTTGCGTCCCGTGCGACGCACATACTGGCGCACAGCGGTCATCAAGTCGCCGATGGGGTATTTCTTCGCCACCGGCAGCAGGCGCGCGCGCCCGTTTTGCGTCGGCGAATGGAGCGAGACGGCGAGATTTACCTGCAATCCCTCTTCCATCAATCGCTCGATGCCGGGCGTGATGCCGACGGTGGAGATGGTGATATGCCGCTGCGCCAGATTCAAGCCGGAGGGGTGAATGAGCAGGCGCACCGCGCGCAACGTTTCATCGTAGTTCGCCAACGGTTCGCCCATGCCCATGAAGACCACGTTGGAGACGCGCCGTCCCGCCGGCAATGCCGCCTGAACGCGATACACCTGATCGACGATCTCCGCCGCGGTCAAATTGCGGGTAAAGCCGCTCTGCCCGGTCGCGCAAAAGATGCACCCGAATGGGCAACCGACCTGCGTCGAAACGCAGATGGTGCCACGCGTCGCCTCAGGAAGGTAGACGGTTTCGATCAACAAGCCATCGGAAAGCGCAAAGAGGTATTTGGTCGTGCCATCCGGGGAAGGAGCGACGCGCCGGGTCTCCAGCGTGGTTACGCGGAAATGTTCCGCCAATGTCTGCCGCAACTGCGCCGGCAAATCGGTCATCGCGGCAAAATCCGCCTGCAGGCGTTGATGCAGCCCATGAAAAAGCTGCTTGCCGCGGAATGCCGGCGTTCCCAGTCGTTCCAGTGCCGCCGCCAGTTCATCGGGAAATAAACCTTTAAGGTCAATAATCGTTGATTCGGTATTGATGGGTGTCTCCATTGTTTTTTACCGGCATTTACCTGATTGTTAATTGCTATTAACAAAAAAGCAACATCCGCCATGGTATCCTAAGAATGACCGAAGGACATCCGCGGTACGCTGCAGCGAAGGAAGGATATTATGGCACAAATGGCGCGCTTTGTCGAAGAAATCCACCTGGGTGTGGTAGACGATCCCCACACCTGCTGTCCGGTGATTTTGACTGAGAAGGTGACCGTCTGTCCTTCCTGCAACTGTTTCCATTCGTTGCGACATCATGATATGACCATTCGCTGCGTGGCCTGTGAATGGAGTACGCCGGCCCAGGATGCGCCCTTCAGCGATTCGTGAGGCAAACCAACGGAATACCCTTGTCGTACAAATGTCTTGCACTGGTGGTTGTGTAGGCCACGCATGGTCATCTCACCCCCAGTAAGCCGCACAGCCTGCGCCCGACGACCGCATACTGCCACCGATGCTTCACAACACCGCGCCGTGTGTGGTAGTCTGTTAGCATGTTGTGGAGCAGTTGGCACAATCACACGGGCGACGGCCCGCGGTTCTCGTATTGTGCCGATCCCGATTTAAGTCCGGACAATTATCGCCGCCTGTTACGCCGCGCTCCCTGGCAGGCGTTCGCGCTGACTGACCATGCGTTTGCCCTGGCACTACCGGATGATGAACCCTGGCCGCATCAGTGGTTCCACACGCCGGAGCGTCTCTGGCGGCATCAAGCCTACCGCGAAGAGAAAACCGCGCAGTATCTCGACCGGCTGGCAAAGGTCTGCGATGGTGAGCGCCTGTTCAGCGGGCTGGAAGTCGAAGTGGCCTGCGACGGCTCACTCAGTATGGAATCGCTGCTCTGGCCCTATCTGCACGTGGTCATCGGCTCTATCCATTATCTCCCCGGCGAACATGCACGCTGGCCCGCGGAGCACCTGGCGCAACTCGATATGCTGCTGAGCCATCCCATCGATATTCTCGGTCACCCTTTTCGTGAACTGTCACGCGCCGGCGACGTGCCGGACGAATTACTGGATGAAACGCTCTATCGCGCCCAGCAAGCCGGTGTGGCCGTGGAAATCAACGCGCATATCCCCTTTGCCCGCGATGCCGAGGTGCTGGCCCGCGCGGTCAAGCTGGGGGTGCCGGTCGCCTTCAGCCTGGATGCGCATCGCCGGGATGAACTGCAACTTCACACCTACTTTGAACAGGTGCTGGCGCGCAGTCAGGTCAATCCGGACGATCTCCGCCTCTTTCACCCCGCGCGAAAAACTCCCAAGCCCCGCGTCCTCACGCGCTAATGCCACGTTTTCTACGCATTTGGCACGCAAGAGAGGAATTTCGCCACCCAGGGGGAAAATGGTACAATAGGGTCGGAGATGTCGTGCGTCAGCGGAATCGCGCGTCTCCCCGACGATGTAACGAGCCACTTTGCACTTTTCGATTACAGAGGAGCATCGCGATGCGAAACAATGCGGTATGGTGTAGACGAGGGTATGCGTTGGCAGCGCTCTTCCTGCTCTCCCTGCTCCCCGGGATGGCGCAAGTCGGCCCCCCCAAAGAAGTGCGGCTGAACAAAATCGTTCTCGGCTCGAATTGCATCGAAGTCTTAAAGGCATTCGGCATCCCGCATTATTTCGGACCGGCAAAAAATAGCGCCGCTGATGCCATGACCGTCCTGGACCCACCGCCGATCGCCAGCGACATGAGTGCCTTCGTGGCTGCGGCATCGACAACCACCATCAGCAGTACCGGCGCGCCGACCGTCGATCAGGTGGCCGAGCGCTTGCAACATATGACCATCTGGATGTATGTCGGCAACGGTAAAACGCCGAATCCGAATGCGGGCTGGACCACATACGTCTTTTTTGCCCCGCAGGGGACCGTGCAAGCAATAGCCGTCACCTTGACTAAACCGACCGCCAAACCACCGATTGAGACTGACGGCGGCGTCACTTTCGGCACGCGCTTGATGGATATGGTCAGCGGTAAACGCTACGACTGGCCGGAACCGTTGCGTAAGATTGACAATTACCTGTTTTGCGATTATCCGAGATACAATGTCACCTACGCCGTCAGCAGCACGACCCGTCGCGTAGTCGGCATTGCCATCGGACTGCCCATTGCGATCGCTGATGGGGGCGGAACGGGGCATTGAAACAATCACCCTGATTTCAGTATGCTGTCTCGTCCAGCTTATTCATCAACCACAGACTTTGAGGACCGGTCGTCCGTTGCCGTAATGCGGCACGTAGATCATCCGGTCAGGGAGAATAGCCGATGCCATATCGTCAATGGTTCCTCATCGTAGTTATGCTTTGCAGCGCCCTGGCGGCCCTGGCAGTCGAACACCAGCTTGCCGGCATTAAAATTTATATGAAACCTAAAGATGTGATCGACCTCTTGGGTGAGCCGACGGCGTATCTGATGCCACAACCACCATTAACCGGCGAAGGCGGCGGCATCGGTGCCGTCGCCGGGGCGGCGGCCGGCGCGGTGGCTGGTCCAGAAATTCCGAATACCTTGATCTTTCTCTACGGCGATAAGGAAATCGAACTCGATTCCCCGACGGGCAGCGCGGGCACGTCGACCGGACCTGCCACGCCCCAAGCCGGCAGTACCAAACTGCCCCTGTGGGCGTATACCGTCCAGGTTGCCAAGCTTTCGCTCGATCAGCAGGAACTCATTTACCAGATCAACGATACCTACTCGATCGGGGTGACGATTACCGGGCAAGGTGCGGAGGCCAAAGTCACCGATATCGTGGCCTGCTCCTTCGAGCCCCTGAAAATGTCACCGGTGCCGCCGACCACCAAAATGGTCCCGCACCCGTTGAATTTTAAATATACCAAAAGCAAGGTGGGCAAACTCAGGCTCACGCAGGTTACCCCCGGCACGTCAAAACATATCACCATCGGCTCGAAGTTCGATGAGGTATTGAAAGCGCACCAATGGCCGATGCTGTTTCTCCCGTTCGTGACCGCGAGTACCGGCAAAATCACCGTCGACCCGGTTACCGGCGCCGTAGTCAAGGATTCCCCGGAGGCAGACCGCGTACCGGATCTCTCCACCACGACCACGAGCAATACCGTGCTCGATGCGATGGGCGCCAAGATCCCCAATAACTTCGGCACGAATTGTATTATGCTCTATCCGGATGAAAAATTGGCGTTGACGTTGATTAACTTCACGGTGGTTCGCATTCAGATCGGTGATGGCGTGCGCAAACCGACGCCGCCACGCCTGCCGCCGCCGGCCGCCGTCGCCCCCCATTAGCAGCGCTCGTATCGCGCCGGACCACCTCATCGCATAGCCGGTGGCCTGCCGCCGCCGGATGCTGCCCGGTTGTCAGGCCCGAAAACCGTCGCGTGGCCTTCGTGGCGGTCAGACTTATTCGCCACCCTCCCGCACAAGAGAGGGCCGTTCCCGATCCATTGGCCGCCGGGAAGAAAATATCCCAACGAAACGCTGCTCCGCTCGGTATATGTTATGCACGTTATGGGTATATCCTGCCTATCCCGGTGCCTTTCCTGACCGGGTCACACGTCTTTAGCGCCGCTCGAGTGGCACACAGAAGGATTGCAGAATGAAGCACACACATCACTCACAACTAACCGTGATGATCTACGTCTTAACGGTACTTGCCGCCTTTTTGATTGGCTACCGGGCGCATGACGGTTTTGGCACCAAGCCCGTCTGGGCGGCGGTCACGACGCCGGGCTATGCCGAAGGCACGCTGGACAACGCCATCTCGCTGCGTCCCGTGCAGTTATTTCAGGAAGCCCTGGACCATGTGAAACAGGAATACGTCGAACCGGTCCCCGCGAAAAGCCAGAACGAGATGGTGTATTCCGCCATCCGCGGGATGCTGCAACCGCTCAACGATCCGTATACCCGTTACATGGATCCGAAAGAATATGCCGATTTCAACTCGGATAATGTCGGGCATTTCGTCGGAATCGGCGCCACCTTGAATATGGCGGAGATTCCCGCCATCACGCCGAAAGAAGGCCAGGGAACGACCGCCCCGGTGATCTGTCCGGTGTGCGGCGCCAAAATCAGCGAGATGAAGCACTATCGGGTGGCGGTGGTCGAACCGCTGCCGGGCAGTCCGGCGAAACAAGCCGGCATCCAGCCGGGTGACTTCATTCTGAAGGTGGACAGCACCGCCACCGATGGCATGACCGTTGCAGACGTCGCCGACCGCATTCGCGGGCCGAAAGACACCAAAGTGACACTCACCATCGCCCGCAAAGGCATCGAGAAACCGCTCAGCATCACCATCACGCGGGCGAATATCGAAGTACCGGCGGTTGAATCCAAGGTGCTCGATAATCATATCGGGTATTTACGCCTGTTCTCATTCAATGAGAAAACGTCGATCGAGACACGCGCCGCGCTCCATGACTTCGAGCAGGCCCATGTCAGCGGCGTGGTACTCGATTTACGCAACAATCCGGGTGGACTGATGCGCGAAAGCATCCATGTCGCCAGCATGTTGCTGCCGCCGGAAGACCGTGTGATCGTCTCGACCAAGGATCGCAGTGGCGTCGAGCAACCCTATAATCGCGCGGAGTCGCAAATTTGCACCGTGCCGATGGTGGTGCTGGTGAATAAGGGCAGTGCCAGCGCCTCGGAAATTCTCTCCGGCGCGCTGAAAGATTACCAGCGCAGCAAGATCATCGGCGAAACCACCTTCGGCAAAGCGCTGGTGCAGACCGTCATTCCGCTGAGTCAAGGGGCGATGGCGATCACCACCGCGCATTACTACACGCCAGCCGGCCATGATGTCGGCAAAAAAGGCGTGGCGCCGGATATCACCGTGAAGCTCGATAAGGATGTCACCATCATGAATGAGAAGGACAATCAGGCCCAGCAGGCCATTCTCATTCTCAAGCAGGAGATGGCCGCGAAATAAGCGGCGATATCGCGCTTGCAGATACCAAACAGTCCGGCCCGTGAGGATTTCCTCACGGGCCGGACTGTTTTCTGGGTAACTGGGATGGCCGCGGTCTCAGGTTTTACAGTGTCCATCCGAACGCCAACGCCAACACGGCGCGCTGGGCGTGCAGGCGGTTTTCGGCTTGATCGAGTACGGCGGATTGCGGGCCTTCCAACACTTCTTCGGTGATCTCTTCGCCGCGGTGCGCGGGGAGGCAATGCAAGACCATCGCGTCGGGTTTGGCCGCGGCGAGCAAGGCGGCGTTTAGTTGATACGGCGGGAAGATGCGCAGGCGTTCGGCGCGCTCCTCTTCCTGGCCCATGCTGGTCCAGACGTCGGTATAGACGACATCGGCGCCGGCAATCATCGCGTAAGGATCAGCGCCGATGGTGATCTCGGTACCCGTTTCCACGCCGATTTCTCGCGCGCACTGCACGATATCCGGCGCCGGTTCGTATCCGGACGGACAGGCGACGCTGCACTGCATGCCCAGTTTGGCGGCCAGCAGCAGCAGACTATGCGCCACATTGTTTCCATCACCGAGATAAGTCAGTTTGAGCGCACTGCAATCGCCTTTATGCTCGATGATGGTCAGAAAATCCGCCAGCGCCTGGCAGGGATGCTCGCGATCCGATAATCCGTTAATCACCGGGATAGACGCGTTGTCCGCCAGGTCGAGGATCGTCTGGTGTGAGAAGGTGCGTGCCATGATGGCATCACACCAGCGCGACAGGTTGCGCGCGACATCCTTCACCGGTTCGCGCTTCCCCAACTGGATATCGGACGGCTGTAAATAAATGGCGTGTCCGCCCATCTGCGTCATCGCGACTTCAAAGGTCACGCGGGTGCGCAGGGACGGTTTCTCAAAGATCATCGCCAGCGTTTTATGGGCGGCGACGTGACTCGCGCGCTCCGGATGTCGTTTTAAGGCGCCGGCAGCGGCCAGCACTAAATCGACTTCCGCCGGCGTATAATCGTCAATCGAGCATAAATCGCGCGCTTGTAAGGCGTTCAAGCGGTACCTCCCTCGTGTGGTGAGCCGAATCGATCAGTCTTGCGCTGCATGGATTGCCAGGACCAGAGAAAGTGGACGAACAACGCCACCGTCAACAGCAAACCCAGATAAATCACCGTGCGCTCGTTGGCGGGCAGCGAGTGTACCCGTGCGAGCTCCGCGAAGAGCTGAGCGGCCATGCTACTTCCGGCAACCGGACCAACACGTTGACTGATCAGCGCAAAGATACCGATAATTGCCGCGAAAGTCAACCACAATTCGAGGATGACGCGGACGATGCGCCTGACGGCCACCCCTTGTGAACCGAGACGCAGATACAGCAAGATGCTGATATAGCCGAGGATGGCGGCAATCAGCGCCAGCATGATGGGAAAATCTGTCATAGATTATTATACCATGGCACCTGGCCACGCCGCAGCACCACTCCATTTACCGGGGTGGTGCCGGTCGCCACTGTACCCAATTCCGTTACACACCCGCGAAAAGCGGGGACAGCTTCGGCTGTCCCCGCTTTTCGCTACTATTCCGTCATTTACGTAACCAGGAATACCCGTGACGTTCACCACTGTTCTGCCATCGGCTTATTCCTCCGGCGTCTCGTCCGGCGCCGGCGTCACTTTCTTGCGCGGAGCGCGGCGGCGACGGGGAGGCGCTGCTTCGATGGGAACAAGCGGTTCCGTTATGGGCGCGGGAGCTTCCACGACGGGTATTTCAACCTCCGGCGTCGCTAGCGGCGCAGTAGCCACTTCTTCCGGTACCGGAGCCACTTCCGGTTCGACCACCTTGCGCGCGCGTGGGGTTCGCTTGCGACGGGCCGGGGTTGGCTCCACAACCGCTTCGACCGGCGTTGGTTCCGTTGCCGTCATTTCAAGCAGTACCGTCGCCGGTTCCGCTTCAGCGATGACCTCGGGTTCGGGTGCAACCAGCGGAGCTGGTTCCGGGATGACGACCGGTGTCGGTTCTGCTTCCCGCATGTCAAACAGCGTGAGCAAAGCTTCCGGCGCGATGATTTCCACCGGTGTGGGCGTTATTTCCGTGTCCGCCGGCGCCGTCGGTTCGGGTTCCGGAATGGCATTGAGTATCGACTGCAGGGCTTCATTGGCCGCTTCCGGGGTCAGGAGTTCCAGCGCCGGTTCGTAGTGCAGTTCCTCCGCGATGGCGGTCAACTGCTCATCGCGCAACGGGATCTCGGTGTCGAACGCCAAGCCTTCCGCTTCCGGTGCGGTCGTTTCACCCTCAGGTGGCACGGCCTCGCTACCGGAGGCCAGCGCTCCCGCGCGTTCCATCTCGCGGGCATGGCGTGTCCGCCGGCCACCGCGCCGTCGCCGACGACGGGGCGCCACCGGGGCTTCCCCTTCGACAGTCCCTTCTTTCGCTTCCGCCACCTCTTCGTCCGTCTCGGCAAACGGATCACTCATGTCGCCGACGGACTCCACGAACTCCTGCTGGTCGCCGGCTTCCGCAAACGGATCGTTCGGCAGCAATTGGTCGGTCTCTTCACCGTTTTGTTCCGTCGCCGGCGCGAATTTTGCCCCACCCCGGCGCCCGCGCCGGCGTGAGCGGCGTCGACGCAGCGGCTGTTCCGCGGGTGCTTCCGCGGCGCCCGTCGCTTCGACCATCGGCGGGGCGATGGCCTCCGCCGGAAAGATTTGCTCGTCTTCCGCGATCTCTTCCGCGCGATTTTCTACCGGCGCTTCACTGCCACTCTCTTCCGCCGGCAGGCGTCGTCCCCGGCGTCCTTTCCGGGCAGGATAGCGACGTTCGGTCAACGGCGTCTCTCCCGCGCCATCGCCTTCCGCGGCTTCGGCAGCGGCCAGCGAAACGGCCGCGATGGTGGGAGACAACAGGCGCAGTTCACGCGGAGGTTTCGTCGTGCGCTCTTCGCGCAGATACGGCGGCAATACACTCATCGGCACCAGCGGCGGGCGCTCCAGGATCGGCGGGCGACTTTCGCCACGAATGCCGCGCAGTTCCTCCGCGAGCGGCTCGGCAAACGCCAGCGAAGTGCCGGCCTGCCGAATTTTGACCTTCACCCGCGCCCCAACCGGGGCATCGAGTTCAGGCACGATCACATAAATGTTGCGCGCCAGCAACAAGGGCGTCATCGCCAGCGCCGGATCGGGATTGACCACCAGACCTTCGACGATCTCGCCATCTTCCAGATGCGGCACGGCCATCATCGCCTGTTCCAGCGTCAGGTGTTCCAACTGGTAGGTGTTCGGGTGATAATCTTCCGCGTTGCGCAGGTATACCGGACGTCCGACATAATGCTCCAGATCGCCATGAATCTCTCCTTCGTAGCCGAGGACGCTGGCGATCACACGCGGATGCGCGGTGACAAAGAATGCCTCGGTCTCCGGGTGTTCGACGGACATCGCCGCCAGATCGCGCTGCACGCGCAAGGCAACGGTGAGCGGATTTTGCACGCGCCCAATGCCACTGCAATACGGACAGGGTTCCGTCAATAACCCGGCCAGGCTCTCACCGGTCCGTTTGCGGGTCATCTCTACCAGGCCCAGGGGCGAAATGTTGTGCACCTTGATTTTCGCGCGGTCGCGTTTCAGCGCTTCCTCGAAGACTTTACTGACCTGTTGCCGATGCTTGGGATTATCCATGTCGATAAAATCGACCACGATGATGCCGCCCACATCGCGCAGCCGCAATTGGCGGGCTACTTCTTCGGCGGCCTGCAGGTTGGTGGTCAACACGGTTTCGGCCAGTTCCACCGAACCGACAAAGCGCCCGGTGTTTACGTCGATGGCGATGAGGGCTTCCGCCTGATCGAAGACTAGGTGTCCGCCGGAAGGCAGCCAGACTTTCCGACGCAAGGTGCGCTCGATCTCCAGTTCGATGTTATAGGCGTGGAAGACCGGGAGCGGTTCATCGTAGAGGAAGATGCGGTTTTTGAGATGCGGGGAGATCATCTCCACCAGTTCGAGCACGTTCTCGTAGCCGCTGGGGGTATCGACCACCACCCGGTTGACATCGCGGGTGAAGGCGTCGCGGATCAGGCGCAGGATGAGATTCAGGTCGCCATGCACCAATGCCGGCGCAGTCGAGTGGGCGGCTTTGGCTTCAATGCGGGCGGCCATTTCGAGCAGGAAGGTCAGGTCCTGGCGCAGTTCCTCTTCGCTTTTGCCTTCCGCTTCCGTGCGGACGATCACACTGTAATTTTCGGGTTTGATGGAGTTGGCCAGGGCGCGCAGGCGCTGCCGTTCTTCGGGATCCTCGATTTTACGCGAGACACCGACATAGCCGCCGCTGTTGAGCATGAGCACCATATAGCGGCCCGGCACGGACAGGCGGGTGGTGATACGCGCGCCTTTGGTTCCCATCGGCGCCCGCACGACCTGCACGAGGATCTCCTGATTGGCATGAAGGAGTTCGGTAATCGGCGGCAATTCGCGACGGTTCACCCGTCCATTACTCGCCTCTTCCTCGTCCTGCGCCACCACATCGGAGACGGAGAGGAACGCGTTCAACTCGATGCCGATATCGACAAAGGCAGCATCCATGCCTTTGAGCACCTTGGTGACGCGGCCTTTGTAAATATTGCCGACGATTTTTGGCTCGCGCTCGACGTGGAGTTCCATCAGCCGGCCATTTTCGAGAATCGCCACACGCGATTCCATTTCGCCGGCATTCACGATAATTTCTTTTGTCATTGGTACCTGCTCTGGCGCAGGGGCACGACGCGAACAAATCCACTGGGCGAGACGATCGTCTCGCCCCAATCCGTACGACGCCGAACCCGGCGCAAAATCTGCGAAAGGGTTATGCGGTCCGGCGCCAGCGTGCCGTCCGGGATGAACCGGCGGGATGGCGCCAGGCTGATTGCTGCACAGCGATACGGTGAATGATCAGCGTGTCGGGCGACGGGGTATACCCCAGCGCCTGGAGCACTTCGTCGGGACGGATACTCCCTTGCGGACCCATGGACAGCGTCAAACGCAGGAAGACCAGACCCGGCTCACTCTCCCGCACCTGCACTGCGCTCACCAGCGCGCGCACATTCAACCGTTGCACTTTTTTTTCACGAATACGCGTAAAAGGAACTTCGGACTCGCGCAGAAAATCTTGCAGCCGTGCCGCCAGGTCCGTCGCTTCCGGCGCGGGCGACCAAAGAAGATCGTAGACCGCTTCGTCCAGCGCGGCGGGACTTTCATCCGCACGTCCCGGCAGTACGATCCATACCTGCTCGATTTCCAATCCCGGGGGCAAGCATCGGCTCAACCGTTCGCGCACCTCGGATGGCTCGTAGGGTTCGGTCAATTCCAACACGACCCGCTCATCGTCACTGGTGGCGCTCGGTGGCAACGGAGGTCCTAGCAATACACCGCGCCGACTCTCACTAATCGGCAGCTTTGCGGTTTGCATTGCCGCTAGCAATATAGCGCGCACGTCACCATGACTCAAGGTACCGGCACGCACGCCTTTTCGATAGCGACAGGCTACTCGTTGCATCTTGCGGAGTTCCCCGGGACATAATAACAGATTTCCGCAACGCTGCATATAACGCCGGGTGCGAATTGGCGGAACCGGGCGCGAAATAACCGGTCAGTCGCGATGACTGACAAAACGCTCGCACCTGCACCGTAGCAGAAACGGTCGGGATCACACGGCAATCGGCATCTCTTTGGTCTGCAACACGCCTTCGACGCGCTGGATCAAATCGCAACTGGGGAAAGGTTTTTGGAGGAAGGTGGCGGCGCCCGCGCACAAGCCTTCATGCAGGCGCTCACCGAAGTGACCGGCGGAGATCAGGATAACCGGAATGCCCGCGGTCCGTCGCTCCAAATTGAGGCTGCGAAGTACCTCTACGCCATCCATCTCCGGCATCCGCAAATCGAGAATGATGGCATCAGGATGCTCGGTATGCGCGAGCGTCAGCCCGGTGATGCCGTCATCGGCGAGGATCACCCGGTAGCCCGCTTGTTGCAGGACCAGGCGAACCATCTCTTGCATTGACCATTGATCGTCGATTACCAAAATGGTGTGCTGCATTGTCAATACCCCCGAAAAAACTCGCGATTTTCGTATCGCTGCGGTCGTTTTTAATACAATCAGAACGACTTACCTCCGTCAATAGGACGTTTTGTCCATTTTTCGTTTCAAAGGGGCGTTTGTGCGATTTTTTCCACACTTAGCCCTATGTTTTTCCACAGGCACTCTGTGGATAACCGGTCGCTTGCTTGTAAGGCAAAGAAGGGGGATGCTCCTTGTCTGAACCTTGATGGGAAGAATTAACGGATTCACTTGAGAGGTGATTGGCGCGGGCAGTGGCGGTTACTTGCATCCTGTATCGTGCATCCTGTATCCTGCTCCCTGTATCCACTATCTGCTATGGGGAACCGCGATGCTCATCAGTCGATGGACGAATTCATGCTGGACTCCTCCCCTGGGGGCGGCGCCGGCGTTGCACCGGGCGACGGAGGTGGTGCGAACCAACCCCCACCCTACCGGTAAGCTCAGCCAGCCTACCTGGGTGTTGGATTACAACTTTTCCGCCGGAGAGCGGCTGCGACTGCACTCACCGGCCATGCCGTGGCAGGAGCGTCCGGCGCGCGTGGCCCACCTGTATCCGCCCGGATTAGTCTATTGGGAAGCGCCGGGAGCAGGTGGCACACCGTTTATTTCGCATTGCGCGTATCTGCTCTTCAGCGATGCCGGAATGCTGGGATTGGAACGACTGCTGGTCACCCGGCTACGCTATGCGCGTTTTGTCGATGACACGGGCATCGTCGGTGACCTGCTGAGTCGTCTTGCCACCATCGGCGCCGACGGACAGGCGGACAGTTACTGGTTGGCGTTGGCAGATTTTTATCGCCTGATCGCCTTGCTGCACCACGCCGAGCATCTGGGCCATGAAACCTACCGTATCTTGCCACTGGCCGGCGCGCCGCCGCACTCGGCACTGGTGGAGGCGGTGCGCGCCTATATCCATGAACATTTGGCGACCCCCATCACCCTCGCCGAGATCGCTGAGCATCTCGGCATCAGCGAGTCGGCACTTTCGCATCGCTACCGCGCGGAAGCCGGCGAAACCCCGCTGATGACCTTGAAACGGGAACGCATCAGCCTGGTGAAAGTGCTGCTCACCAAAGGATACCCCTTGCAAGCGATTGCCGAGCAAGTGGGATTTTACGATGCCTTCCACCTGTCGAAGGCGTTTAAGCAGGTGGAAGGCATGTCACCACGGGCCTTGCTGAAGAGTCTGGCACATTATCGCCAGGATGAATAATTGCCGAACGCAGGATACCGGCGGGCAGCTTATGCCCCAAACAGCAACCATCCGATCAACACCAGCATCAACAGGCCAGGGAGCAAATAGGCCCAGGTGGCCCGCACCACGAATGCCATCAAGATGGCGACCAGTACCGATCCGACGAGGAGTAACAGCACGGGTGATAGCATCGACACCATCCTTTCCGACCAGGATATGTTGTCGTCTGAAAGGAAGACGGGCATGAATCCCGGATGTTCACCCGAACGGCAAATGATACCCGATGTCGTTCAATAATTACACATTAACTGTGCGTTGACGTGAGCACATCCCTAAGGTATACTTGCGCTATGTTACGACATATTAAAGCCTCTGCCCCGACCAGAATCGATTTTGGCGGCGGCACGCTCGACTTCTTCCCTCTGTACCTGTTCTTCGACAACCCGAAGACGATCAACGTCGCGATCGATCTCGGCGCCGAAGTCACACTAACCAGCCGCGAGGATCATCGCGTCACTATCCAGTCAATCGATACTAACAATGCGCTGGAAGTGGATGGCGGCGTGCAGGCGTTGCCGCTCGACGGGCCGCTCGCGCTGATTTCGCGCGTGTTGCGCTACTATCAGGTCGAGGGCGGCATCGATGTCGTGACGAAAATGCTGCCTCCGCATGGTTCCGGCCTTGGTTCCTCTTCCTCGCTCTTCATCACCCTGGCGCATGCGGTGCTGGCGTACCAGAACAAGCCACGCGATCCCGAGCAAATTATCCGCGTGTGCAACGCTCTCGAAGCGCAGTTAATGGGCATGCCGGCCGGGCTGCAGGATTACTATCCCGCCACCTACGGAGGCATCAACTGCATTCATCTCGATCTCGAAGGGGTGTGGGTCGAGCATATGGATACGGACGGCACCTTTATCAATGAGTTGCAGAAATATGTCGTGTTGAGCTACACCAATATCACCCACCATTCCGGCACCACCAACTGGGGGAAACTGCGCAACTTCTTTGACCGCGTCCCGCGCACGGTGGACAGCCTGCACAACATCGAACGTACCGCGCAGCATTTTTACCAGGCATTCAAAGATCATGACTTCCAGAAGATCGGCCTGTTGTTGCGCGAAGAATGGGAAAACCGCAAAGGTCTGTCGCACGCGGTGACGTCACCGAAAATCGATCGCATGATCGAGGCGACTTACGCCGCCGGTTCCTGGGGCAGCAAACTCTGCGGCGCCGGTGGCGGCGGTTGCATGATTTGCCTGGCGCCGCCGGAATGCCACGATGCCATCCGCGCCGCGCTGACGAAACACGGCGCCTCCCCGCTGGATGTGCATCTCGTCCGCGAAGGCGTGAAGATCGAAACTAGCTAAACGCTCAGGCGGCGATACGGCGAATCTGATAGATGCCGTGTTCCTCGTGGGCCTCATACCCGGCGGGCAACAGCATCCGCAACGCGTCATGAAAACTCAGGTCGGCCGCGCGCACCGAGACCACGCCATCCAGCGGGTCTTTCACCTCAAACGCGCGTCCGGCCTGACGAAAAATATCGTCCAGCGCCGCCTGCAAATCCGTATCTTTCAAGTTGAGATCAAACAGCATATTCGGATCGGCCATGGACATCACCTCAACATGGATATTACCCATCTGCAGACGCGAAAACGGAAAACCCGCGACAATCGCGCACGGCGAGAGATGATAGGCTTAATCTTTCTCAACGGCCGCCTGAAAAGTTTCAGCACCGGCCGCTAAAGGAAAACTACGATGTCCGACCAACTCCGTGAAGAACTGATCGGCTCCGAGATCAAATTCCAGGGTCGTTTGTTGACGTTGCGCGTGGATACCGTGCGGCTGCCGGACGGGACCGTGAGCACGCGCGAGGTGGTAGTGCATCCGGGCGCGGTGGCGATGGTACCTTTGCTCGACGCGGAACATGTATTGCTGGTGCGCCAGTGGCGCACGGCCGCCGGACGCGCCTTGTTGGAAATCCCCGCCGGCACGCTGGCGCCCGGCGAAGAGCCGCAGGCATGTGCCGCACGCGAGTTGATGGAAGAAGTCGGCTATCGTCCCGCCCGCCTCACCCCGCTCTATGCCACCTACCTCGCACCCGGCTATAGTTCGGAAAAGCTGCATGTCTTCCTGGCAGAAGGCTTGACGCCGGAGAAACTGGCGCAGGACGAAGATGAAAATCTAGAAGTCGTCAGCCTTACCTGGACAGAGATCGACACGCTGTTATTAGAAGGCGGTTTCGCCGATTCCAAAACGCTGGCCGGCTTGCTGCTCACGCAGAAGATGCTGCAACACCGAAAAGGGTGAATATTATTCACAGGATGGGTAGGATGGTTTTCAGGATGGGTAGGATAAGAGCTTTATCCTGGTTATCCAAAAAACCATCCAGGATATCCGCAATACGATTCACTGAAACCCGCATCGGTGAATCGTATTGCGGATCTCCAGCGAATTCACCAGTGGAAGTAGTATACTGATTCACGATGTGTAGCAGATCGTTCTCCAAGTTGTGCTTGCTGCTGGTGCTGGCCATGGGCAGTGCCATGGCCGCGCCGCCACCGGAGTTGCGCGATGCCATCAGCCGGCGGTTGGCCGATCCTGTGCTGGCCGGCGCGCGCATCGGCATCTACATCCAATCACTGCGCGACGGTGACTTCTGGTATACCAGCCACGAGTTCGAGCCCTTTATCCCCGCCTCCAACGCCAAAATCTTTACCGCCGCGATGGCAGTGCATTTTCTGACGCCGAATTATGTCTTCCACACGCAACTCTACACTGACGGTGAGGTCAAAAATGGCGAGCTGGAAGGGAATCTGTATTTGCGCGGGGGTGGTGATCCTACCCTGGATGTTTCTCGTTTACGCGAATTGCGCCAATACATTCCGGCGAGAAAGATCGCTGGTCGACTCTATCTCGATGACAGCTTTTTTTCGCAATCCGGTCCATTACGCGGTCCATGGGAGCAGGAAGATTACTCGTGGGGATACGCGGCGCCTTCCAGCGCGCTCTCCTGTGAGGGTAACGCGGAAACGCTGATTATCCGCGGGGTCCATGATGGTCAGCCGGCTTCCCTATCTCTCACTCCGGACGACAAATTGATGACCGTGGTGAACCAGGCAAAGACAGCCAACAATGCGCAACCAAGCGACTTAACGGTCGCTGTTCATGACCACCATATACTCGTCACCGGGAAGTTGCCTCCCTCTCCTTCGCCGGACGCGAACTGTTCCACTGCGGCAGCGCAAACGAAAGCATTCGAGTCCTCTATCACCGAACACTTCAGCGTGGATGATCCCACCTTATTCACTGGCAAGCTGTTTCGCAGCGTGTTGGCCCAGGAAGGCATCACGGTAGGCGCCGACGGGTTACGCCGTGTTGACCCCCAGCGTGTGCGAATGCTGGGCGAAGTGCAGACTTCATTGTTCAACTCCAGTATTCCAGCGAGAATGATGGGAGACAGCGACAATCTGTATGCCGAACAACTTCGGTGGACCATGCTTGCGCTCAAACGGCAGGATCAACCATTAAAACTTCGTTACGATGCGCTGTTACAGGATTTTCAGCGAGACGTGGATATGCAGTTATCCGGTATGCGCCTGGTAGATGGCAGCGGGTTGTCGCGCGAGAATCGCCTCAGTCCATTCGCGATTGCGCGCTGTTTGATTTATCTGAAGCATATCCCGGATGGAGCCGTCATTACGCGCGCGCTGCCGACCGCCGGAATGAGCGGTACCTTACGTGAACGGATGGTTGGCACCCCTGCCGCCTTCAACGCGCAAGCCAAAACCGGCACCATGCGCGGGGTCTCCGCGCTGTCCGGCTATGTCTACACCGCCGATCACGAACCGCTGGTGTTCTCGATCCTCGTCAATGACTGCCGCCATACCGCCGATGCTCGCAAGTTGCAAGATGATTTGGTGAGTATGTTGGCGGCTTCAAAGTAAAGTTGGGTAGCGGTTCTTCGGGTAACGCGCGATGGCTGGTGCGGACGACGTGGGGAGCGGCGGATTTTCGTTAAGTGCAAGTGCAAGTGCAAGCGATAGCCTATCCCAGGATCAGCGGGAGGGCGTCCAGCAGGCGGGGATATTGCGCCAGCACGAAGGGGCGGGTGCCGCTGGCGGTGATGTTGCCGCCGTCGATGCCGATGGCGGCGAAGCCGGCCAGCCGAATGGAGACCACGCCCGCGCCGGAATCTTCGATTCCGATCACCCGATGCCGGCGTGCGGGATCAAGCCCCATCCCCACCCGCGCGGTCTCGGCATAGAGCCACGGATGCGGTTTGGGCGCCAGTTCTCCCAACGTCCCGCATTGCCCATGAAAGGGAATGCCCGCGGTGATGATGGCGTCGTAAAACGCCAGCGGATCGCCCATCCCCAGCGTCTGAAAAGCGGAGAGAATCTCCGGCCAGGCTTTTTCGTAGAGGCCGGAGGTTACCAATCCGATTTTGACCCCGTGCGCTTTCAAGGTGAGAAGGAATTCTTTCAAATCCGGGCTGGGTGTAAAGGCGTTTGGCCGTCCGCGCCCGGCGAGAATCTCCGCCATCTCATAGCGGACAATGGCGAAATACAACGCGCGCGCTTCCTCCACCGTATGGCTGGGCGCGTATGTGCGCAGGCAATATTGCAGATGTTCGGAGACGGAATGCCCGGAGACGAACGGCGCGTCTTCTTCCGCCAGCGTGAACGCCGGATCACCGAGCAGGCGCGCGGTCACCTGCTCGATCACCCACACCCAGAAGCTTTCGCTGTGCACGCTGGTACCGTCCAGGTCCATCAGCACCGCTTCCGCCGGGCCGTCGAAATGCACTTCCGGCACCGGGTACAACGCGGGCGTCCCCATTGACGAGGTGATATACGCCAGCGTTTTCTCGGCGAAGACGATGAAGGCCACTTTGCGATCGCGCGGCGTGAGGATACGCAGCACCCCCTCACACCCCACCCGCCACACACCGTCACCGGCGCTGGCGATATCCACCAAATCATCCTGATACGCGGCGGGGATTTCCCCCAAGCCGGGCAACGTGATCGAAAGCATTCAACAGACTCCAAAAGTTTTTGCATAGCTGAGGACGCAGAGGACATAGATTCAATCAAATACATCTACGTCCTCTGTAGATTACCATATTATCTTGTTTTCGCCAGTGTCACACTGCCAATTCCTTGCGGCAGCGTCAATTGATAGGTAGTGCCTTTCACGGCCATCTTCACTCCGGCGGGGGTGGTGGCGAGTTTCCAGCCGGTGGGCGCGGTCAGCGTGATGACGCCGGCGGCGGCATCGGCGGGCCGGCTGAGCGTGAGCAGGGCCGGCTGAATGCGCAGTGACGCGGCGGACGGCGCGCTCAGGCCGTATTGGGCCTGATGGACTTCGCCGGCGGCGCCGAGGGAGAGCGTCTGACTGTTTGGCCGTTGCTGCACCGAACCGGCGGTACCGCGGAAGGTGATGCCGTCGGCGGAGGCGGTGGTTTCCTCACTGGCCAGCAGGAGATAATCCGTCCCGAACGTGCCGGCGACTTTGATCAGCTTGCCGTTATCGAGCGTCGCGAAAGTCGGTGCGGCTTCCGTGTGCGGGTGCGGGAAGAGCGCCACGTAATAGACGCCGTCGCCGGGAAGCTGCAGATGCAGCAGGTCCTGGAATTCGGGCACCCCCGACCAGATACCGCCGTAGCGCAGAGTGTGGCGCGGGGTATTTGACGGTGCGGCGATGTAATATTCAACATCCATCCCTTGCTGGCCGATCGCGGTATAGCGGTCACTGAGCGGCAACTCGCGCGCGGGAAGGATCGTTTTGCCGGGTTTTTCCGCCAGGAAATTCACCTCCTGCGCCTGCGCCGGAGTGCCGATCTTCTCCGACAGCGTCCAGAATTGCCAGGCCGTCGGTTCACCGCCGCGGGTGGTGTCGCGCTGCACCAGGTAGGCCGGTCCCGCCGGGTCGTCGTCCTTCATGAAGAGCATCTGACGCGTCCAGGTCAAATTGCTGCTTTTCGCGGGGGTGACGCGCGGGAAGGCCGGCATTTTGTCCGGGAACCAGTCGCGATCATCGACGGCAGTATTCACGAATGTCGATCGCATGTAGTCCGCCGTTGGCAGTGCGGCGAATCCGCCGAACTCCGGCGTGGTGTAGTAACCGAACGGAATTTTCGTGTTAGCCACGCCATCGTAATTATGCGTCAGCCGCACGCCATTACGCAGCAGTTCATGACGCTCATTGTAGCCGACGGCAAAGGAAAAACAGGTGCTCAACGGTTTGCCGCGTCCATACCACTGGTCGATGCCGCCGATTTCCGGCGTCCAGATATCCAGGTTGCGTTTCGAATCCTGGCAAGAGATCGCGTGGACGTAACTCTCATTCGGCGTACCGAAGCCCGCGCGCAGCACCGGGCCGAGGGCAGGGAACAACTCGGAATTCCAGGCCGGTTGTTGCATGGGCAGCCGTTTGTCCAGGTAATACGGCTCGAATCCTCCCTGCCGTGAATCACCGATCTCGCCGGGATAGCCCATCTCCGCCCACAGCCACTGGCAGGTGCGAGACAATTCGGGATCCTTCTTCGCATACATGCGCGCCGCGATGCCGAAATCCGCCTCGGTATCACCGGAGGTGCCGCGCCCGAAGGCCGGTGAGACGCGGTGGTCGTGTCGTTGCGGATCGCGCGGGGTGTAATGCTTGACGAAATAGAGAATCAGCTTTTTCAGGCGCGGATCGGATACGTAATCATGCACGCCCGCGCGTTCGGCGGTAATTGCATAGACCAGCATTGGCGCCAAACTCACATGGCTGTAGTGCGAGCCTTCCGGTAGCCATTCGCCGTTCGGACCCACTTCATTGGTGAGCCAGTTTTCCATCCAGTTATTGCAATAGTTCGTCCACTGTTTGGCCAGCGGATGATCGGAAATCAAGCAGCCGATCACGCCCAGCGAGCAAATGTAGGAGCAACTCATATTCGGATTGCCGCTGTTATAGCCGCGCTCCGGCGACCAGCACTGGGGATCGGCCATCTTATAGGCCAGATAGGCCATCTGCGCGCGGAAAAGTTTGCGATCCGCCGGGGTGAGCAGACCGGAATCGATCAAGGCGTCGTAATGCGTCGCGATGCCGATTGCCTGCCGCATCAGATCGGTATTCCCCATCAGCGCCATTTCATCGCGCAGCGCGTTAACGGTGCGCGCTTGTTCGGCTTTGGTCTGCTTCTCGACTGGCCGCAGATAGGCGGCCAGCGCGCCACCGGCATACGCGCCACCGCGGCTGATATGCGCCATAAGATCGGGATCAGTGGCCGCGCGCGCCCAGGTGTCGGCAACATCCTGCTTGCTCACGAAGAGGTGCGGAAATTGCAAGCCCGGCTTTTCCGGCCAATCGAGCACCATCTCCTTCACCACATCGAGCTTTTCTCCCACCAGCGGCGCACCGGCGCTCACGCTCCATTTTCGCTGCCCTTTCGCCAGCGTGGCCTGCAGGGTCACCGTGCCGTCCGCGGCATAGCCGACCGGCATGCGCTTGCGTTTCCAGTTTTCCCACATCGCCGGGATGGCATCGAGATACCAGCTTTTCACGCCGCCATAGGTATATGGCGCCACCGAATCGACCCAGGCGCCGGGATCACGCGAGCGTAATTGCAACTCCGGTCCAGCAGATGCCGCCAGGCGGACGGCAGAGGGGTCTTCGGGGAAGATATTGAGCAGGCTGGAATCCGGGCTGAGAAAACAGAGCGGCTTATCGGACACGGCGACCGGTATGGTGCGGTCACCTTTCGCCCACTGCCCGTAGCCTTTCGGCAGGATGGCTTGCTTCACGCCGGGCATCGGCGACAAGCGAAATTCGATGCCATGGGTGGGACGATCCACCGCGGAAAGCATCTCCCAGCGCACCGCGCTGTCGCCCGCGACCACCGTTGCCGACAGCGTCAACACATTGCCGTCGGCAAATGTATAACGCGTTTCCACCCGCGCGAAGACAGGCCCGGCAGCGGTCAGTTTAGCGCTCCAGGCGGTTACCGGCACGTCGCCGGACAGCGAGCTGCCGCCGGCCCAGGTTCCGTTCTCCAACCGCATGGCCTGCAACGGTCCCGGCACGTCCTTGGCGGCCACCGGCGGGGTCATGGTTTTCTCACCACTCAAGAGGCGCACCCCGAGATGACTGGTGGTCACTTCGATGCTGTCTTTTCCCGGCGCGATATGCAAATCGGTTGCCAGGGCAGGCACCGGACTTTTGCCATAACTGACGGAATAGGTGTCCGTCGCCAACGGCGCCAATCCATCCAGCAGTAGGGCTAACCGGGCTGATTTCACCGAAGCATCTTTTGCCGACCAGGTGGTGATCTCCGTCAATTGCGCCGGCACCAGACCGCGCGGTCCGTTCGCCAACAGCGATGTGGCGACACACGCGCCTTGCTCAGCGGTGAACGGATATTGCACCAGTTCACGGGCATAGGTCTGATTCAACTGTTCCTGCACCGTGATTTGCACTGGTTTTGCAAAACCGGCAGCGGACAGTCCAAAAAGACCAAGGCACACGACGGCCCAGCAGAGCGGGTGCCAGATGGACAAGTTACTCATGATTAACCTCCACGGTATGGGTTCTAGTTTCGGACAAGTCTGACTTATCGGACTTGCCGGACAGATCGGGTCTATGCAAAAGTTCTGGAAGGCGCAGACTCGACAGATACGATGAACACTACAGCGGCTACTTCAACCTTGCACCGACACCGCTTTCGCGTCCCACCAATAGTTTTCCAACACTTCGGTCGTCTGCCCGATCGGATCGGGAGCCAGACCGGAAATGTAGCGACAGCTCTCATACAGCACCGGCGAAAGCTGCCCGTGAATGCCGGCGACATGGTGGATATATGGCCCGCGAATGATTTTGCGTTCCCAGGCCGACCAATCGGGCACTTCCAGCCACAAGTAAGTACCGACCGTCGCGGGGCCATTGGTGGCGCGTCCTTCGCCGAATCCCAGGCAATAACCGTTTTCACCTTTGGTAAAGCGCGCGACGGTGACATCGCCACCGCGTAACCTCCAGTGGCAGACGCCGGCGAAGTCGCCCGGCATGATAAAATGCTCGCCAACTTTGCGCGTGGCCGCGTTTTCCGCCAATTGATGGCAAAAGGCGCCGCAATGCCAGAGCAGAATCGCGTTTTCCTGCTCGGGATGGCGGATGGTGAGATCGGCGAAGAATGGTTGTCCCTGGTGTTGGGTGGCGCTTTGCAGCATGGCGGAGGCAATCGCGCCGTGAATATCCGTCTCGCAAATGACCGGCGTACCTTCCAGTGTGACCCAGCTATTGGCATAGCAGGGATAAATGCGAAACTCTTTCTCGATATCAGGGAAGCATTGCAGCGCGATGGCAGAAAGGTTTTCACTGTCTGCCAACTCGCTCATCACCAGTTTCAACGCCCCCACGGCCTTCATCTGCTCCTCATCCAGCGCGGTGCAATCGGCGGCGGCGCGCATCACGCGCATGGTTTCGCGCAATTCCGCCGTGGGTGCGGCCATTATCGCGCGCATACGCGCCATCACATCCTGCGGATAAATCTGCCAGAGTTCGATGCCGAATTGCTGCAGCAGTTCCGCTTCATTCACCATCACCGTCCAAAAGAAATCGACCCGCTGCCCGATCTGCCCGATCTTCATCCGCCGCATACTTTTCACCGTAGCGGCGACTTGCAGAAAGGCGCGCAGGTTGCGCTCGAAGATCGGATGGTCGAGCCGGCAGTTCGGGATGTAGGTGAACGGCACTTTCAGCAGCGAGAGAATGTAGCTGGTGGCAAAGACGCCGCAGGCGCTGTCGCGCAGGCGGGTGCCATCCGGCAACGGCATTTCGTCCCGCGGTCCCCACAACAGGTACGGCAGCCGCATCTCCTTGCCCAATTGCGCCGCCACGTCTTCGGTGCCGAAGTTGCAGTGCGGGCAGAAGAGCGCATCGACCTTCTTTTCACGCAGATAATCGATGACTTTCGGTAAATCCGCGTTACGATACAGCATGCCGTCATCGGTGATGCCATCGATGTTCACGAAGTCGATGCCTAACTCACGCAGGCGCGCTTCCGTCATCGCTTTATAGCGCAACGCATCCTCATGGCTGAAGACAAATTTGCTGATCGGCACCAATCCCAGGGTGACCGGTGTGGTGCGGGTATTCATGGTTGGCCTCTCATTTTTTATTCACAGGATGGGCAGGATGGTGTTCAGGATAGGCAGGATGATTTATTGTATCTGTTCATCTTCCCTGGCGCGCGAGCGTCCTCGCGGGCAGAACGGTGGTTTCGATACGGCTTTCCTGGCCTACTCAACCACCGTTCTGCTCGCGAGGACGCTCGCGCGCCAGGGGGCTGAACAGCCTAATCCGCAAATCATCCTGCGCATCTGATACATTCGTTTATTTCACTCGAACTATTACGGCTCATACCGTGCCGGAATCCCGGCCTGGATGTAGGCTTCCAGTTCTTCCAGCATCACCTCATAATGCCGCAGGGGTAAGCCGGGGAAGATGGTGTTGCTCGAACTGAAGAAATAACCGCCGCCGGGGGCGCCGTGTTGCAACGCGTAGCGGGCGGAAACGCGGATCGCTTCCTCGGGGCCGTCCTGCAGCAGGTTGCATTGCACGTTGCCCATCAACGCGACTTTGCCGTAGGTCATGCGTTTGACCTGCGCCATATCCATCCCGGCCATCGGATCGAGTGAGTGCAGCATATGCATGCCGGGTGAAATCCAGTCCTCCAGAATCGGCGTCAGGTTGCCGTCGGAATGCTGAATGACATACAAGCCTTCCGCCCGCAACGCGGGGATATGCCGGTGCATGTAGGGAATAATGAACTCGCGGAACATCGCCGGCGAGATAAACGGTCCCTGGTTGAAGGCGACATCGGAGACCAGGTTGACGAAATCCGCGCCGGCTTCATACATCGCGCGCCCATCCGCGATGGCCGTGTCGGACATCGCCAATGCCTGCGCATGAATGACTTCCGGGTGCTCGTAGAGATCGTCGGAGAACTGCTCGTAATCGTGCGTAGTATCGATGGAATGGATCGATTCGCCGATATAGCCGCCGATCATCACCTCACTGCCCAGTTCGCGTTTGGCAATGCGCAGGCACTCGCGCTGCAGTTCCCCACCCCACGGGCACCAGATGCAGATCGCATCCCAATGAAAGCGTTCGATGATCAGTCCATATACTTCCACCGTTTCATGAAGAAGGCGGTCGCGTTCATCCGCGGTCACCGCCTTCCCCAATGCTTCATAGGGAATGTTTCGCCCGAATGCTTCCGGATTCAGGTCAAAGATTTCTTCGAAATGCGGGATGCGATCCGTCGTCTGGAACGCAATCGCTTTGGCGAAACGCTCGCGACCATTCATTTTTTCTCTCCGGCGGCAACCTGGTCGCGATAGACGACCGGCAATATCGATTTTTGCTTCGAGCTGGCGGTAATGGTCGCGATCAATTCATCCACCACATACCCATCCCACGCGGAGGGTGCGGGCGGTTCGCCGGCGGTAAAGCGACGCAGCATTTCGGCCATTTCGACGTCGAATGCGTTCACCGCGGGATAACGGTATTCGATCGATTGCCCGGTCGCGTTATCCAGGTGTACGAGCAGCGCGCCGTTGCGCTCGGGGTGATTCCACAACACGGTATACAGGTCGAGGCGACCGTTGACGGTGTTGATTTCCAGCCGCTCATCCCAGCCGTTGCGCTCGTAGCCGACGGTGTGATAGGGATGCCCGCAGGCTTCGAAATGCACGATGCCGCCGCCTTGCAACCAGAGCATCGCATTGGCTTGCCGGTCCGCGTCCATGCCTTCGCGGATGTTCAGGTCGGCCGCCACTTGATACGGTCGCCCCAACAGCCAGTGGGTGAGGTCGAGAATGTGACTGCCGGCCATGACCAGCGCGCCGCCACCGTAGTTGCGCACCATCCACGACGGATGCACCAGCAAGTTCGCGTCGAGTTCGGTCGTCCACATATCCCATGGTTGCCAGGAGCGCGCGTAGACGCTCATGATCTGCCCCATTCCGGCCAACAGCGCTTTCGCTTGTTGCGAGGCGGGGAAGAAGCGTTTCATATACGCCGTCGCGCAAAACACGCCAGCCTTGTCCGCCGCCAGAGCGATCTCCGCCGATGTCGCCGGGTTATCAGAGAGCGTCTTTTCGCACACGACGCCTTTGCCGGCCGCGATCGCCGCCAGGCAAATCTCTTGATGCGAGGACGCGGTGGTGCAGACGCTCACCAATTGCACCTGCGGATCGTCGATCACCGCGCGATAATCCGTGCTGGCTTTCGCGCCGTAACGATCGGCGACCGCCTGCGCGGCATCTTCGCGCAGATCGCACACATGCGCAATGCGCGCGCCGGCGCGCTCGTAACCTTCGTAATGGAAGTGGGAAATGCCCCCACACCCAATAATGCCGACATTCACCATGCTGAAAACTCCTTATTGATTCCCAGGATATACCGGATGGTTTGAAAGATGGGTAGGATGATTGTTTGTAACCGTTCGGGCCATCCTACTGATCATAAAATCATCCTGTGCATCCTGTGAATTCGTTTATTGGCTATTCGTTTTCTTTTCGATGTGCGCGGCCAGCCTCCTGCCCGCTGCCGAGAATACCGCGCTAAATTTCTGCCGCCAATTCCGCGCCCGGCGGTAATTCGGCGGCTTCGCCGGCCAGTTGTGCCAACCGGCGTCGCGTGCGCGGACTGACGCATTGCCAGCCGTTTTCCACGTGGTAGATGCGCGTCAATTCTTCATAGGCGGCATCGCGGCGGTCGGTCAAGGCGTCATAGGTCACCCATTCGTGATCGCTCAATGCGCGCAGCAAGAGGATACGCCAGCGCCAGGCGTTGCGCGACCAGGCGGGCAATTGCGCATCCACCGCCAGCAATATCTCATACGCGCGGGTGACTTCTTCGCGCCGCCAACTTTCCGTCAGCCAATTCTTTTCCAACAGCGCGATCGCTTCCATCACCGGCGCGACTGCTTCGGGGGCATATTCGAAGGCGATGTATTCCCGCAGCGTGTCGGTGGCCTGAGCTTCTTTATTCCAAAAGAATTGGCCGAATATCACCTTATTGATATCTTCGAAATTACCTTCGGAATAGGGTAAGCCGCCGGCCAACAGCGCTTTCGACTGGTTCCAGATGCGCTGAAAACGTTCCGGTAGCGGATTGGCGCCATACGCGCCCCAGGGGAAGCGTCCCCACATGCTGATTTCGGCGAAGTTGATCACCGGCAGGCCGCCCGGTGCGCCGTGTGTGAGCGGATATTCGGGAAAATCGTAGTGCGAATCGACCATCAGGTAATCCACCCAACGCTTATCCGCCGCGAGCAGGGATGCCAGCCCGTCGTATTCCCCATCCGGCTCCTCCAGCACATCGAAACACCAGGTGGCGAAGATGTTTTGGCAGCCCGGATAGCGCGCTTGCGCCAACCGGTAGAATTCTTTCGAGATCGTCACAAACCCCCGCGCGCCCCACGGCCAACAATCCGCGCAGCCGCAGCCGCCGGCATCGTAGGGAAAGGTGACCGCGTAATCGATGCCAAGGTCTTCATAACCGGCCAGATAGCGGTCGAGCAGTTCGCTGAGGTAGGCGAAACCGGCGGGGTTGCTGGGGCAGATGCGCGCACCGGCATCGCCGCGGCGGGCGGGCACCGTATCGGGAAACATCGGCGCCAATATTTCCGGCGGAGCGGAAGCGTAACCGATATTGGGCGATTCCAACAGCGCCACTTTCATCCCGGCCGCTTTCGCCGCCGCCACCACCGCGTGATTTCGCTGTTGAATGGTCGCCGCGCCGGGAGCGGCGGGATCTTCGATCGTCGTCAGGTGAAAGGCCAGCGTATTGAAGCCCCAGAGCGCCAGTTCTTCGAAGTAGCGTGCCAACTCCTCCACCGGCGCATTGGAATACCAGCCGTTATGCAACGCGCAATACATCCCGCGCAACGGGCATTCCGGCACACTCACCCCGCGCCACGTGCCGGGCGTGAATTGCCCAGGTTGATAGTCCGCACCATGCAACAGCTTACCGACGCCATAGAGCAGGCCACGCTCATCGTTGCCGGCAATCCGCAGGCCATCCGCCGTGTCTTCGATCAGAAAGCCTTCGTCGCCGATACCGGGTTGGAGGTCGAGGAGCAAATCCGCCGGCGAGGCAACGATTTCCACCGGTAACTCGCATCGCTCATGTAAGATGCGAGAGAAAACAGCCAGCGTCTTCGCCATGAGTTGCGTACGTTCGCCGCGTATACAAATACGGAATGGTTGCATGGTGCAATTTCTCCTAGTCAAAATGAAGGGTCTGTCGGATTGTTCACCCGCCAGACCCTCAAAACATGAGCGACAGTGTGTGCTCTACCAGTAAACGGTTACCATGTATACAGCACGACGTTCTTCACCGTGCCCAACGCGTCTGAATTTTGCCATCCGCCATTGACATAAAATGCAACCTTGGGATTGGTAAACAGGGCGGATACATCATAATAACCGACAACACCGGCATTCAACGCGCCGGTGACTTGCCCAACGATACCGCTTTTCCCACCGGCCAGGACTGTCAGCGACAAATGCGTGTTGGGCCAGGTCACCTGTGGCGACCAATTCAAGGCGACGGATCCATTGCCGTTCGGTGGCATATTTCCGGGAGTAATCTGGGTAAATTGCGGATTTCCACTGCCGTCGCCACTGCCGACTTTTGCCCAGATGCCAACTCCCCCAGGAATTGAAGCGTTGCCACCGTTGGTATTGGTCTGATAGCGGTTGTCACAGTTATTTTGCATTACGCCAATGCCAACGGCATGGACGGGAGGAGCAGAGCAATAGCTCGGATAGCAACCACCGGGATAATCGCCGGAACTGGTATAGGTCGCGCCATCATCGAACATGGAGACGATCCAACTGGCTGCGCCAAGCCCGACGGGAGGATTGAACGTCCCATATTGCGCTACGCTCATGGTGATGTCGCATTCCAGACGGTAATTCACGGTGCTGGAGCCGGAGTAAATGCCGGCGGGCATGGAGAGTAGCGTCGCGGCGCGATAGGATCCGGTCCCAAGCGCCGTCGGAATCGACATCGTGCCGTCAATCGTAGTTGCGCCATTGGTCGAAACGAAGAGCAAGTAACCGGCTGTGAGAATCGTGCTTACGGTCTGCCGCGGGTCGGGAACAAGCACTGATGCCACATGCCCGTCAATGCACGCTAAAATAGCGGTATTGCCATGTCGGTTCGAGAAATCCGTGGCTAAATTCTGCAAGGTGAAACTGGTATTCGTCTGGCGTGGGGTCAGGTCGGCCGTCATAATCCCCATCGCCGGATTACTGATCAATCCGACCGGCGTGCTGAACAGATTGGGGTTAAAGCCGTATTCCGGGTTGGACGCGGTCGCGTCATTACCGTTGGCCCCTTCCTGGCTGGGGCAGTGGAACATCACGGACCCCCCGCCCAGATAATTCGTCAGATAAGTTGTCCAGATAGCCGCCGAGCCGCCGGTGTTGCCCGGAAAAAACATCTCGTCATTGTCCTGTATGTACATATTGATAGCCACACAGATTTGCTTTTGATTGTTAATGCATTGCGTCTGCCGCGCCTTCTCGCGCGCTTTGGCGAATACCGGAAATAAGATGGCTGCCAGCAGCGCGATGATGGCTATGACTACGAGTAACTCGATCAGCGTGAAGCCGGTCGCTGGATGCCGCGGATAGGTATGCATCATCTCCTCCTTTCGCATAAAAACCGACTAAAGCGAGTAGAACGTGATGTTCTTCGCATGCACGTCGTATTGATCCTGTCCGGACGAATCGTTCTTCCACACCCGGTAGCAACGCGGGTGCGTCGGATCGGTCGTTTGCTTCAACAGATTCGCAAAGTTGGTAAACTGATAGAGGTAGAAGGTCTTGATCGGCGCGGGCGGCGCGGCCTGGACATAGATCATACTGCCTTTGAGCAAATACATCTTCACATGAATGTATTGCGCGGCGGTCAGCGCGGCGGGATACACGGTATTCGGGTTAACCGAACCATTCACACCGGTAAAAAAGGTACACGGGGAATCATTCGTGCCGAAGATAAGCGCGTTCATGCTCGCATAGGGCATATAATAGGGTGCCGCCCCGCCTTGAACACCGTCATCATAAAAAGTCGAAATGCCTGATTCGGACTGCGTCCACTGCCCGAAGTTGAAATCGTATTCGATCTTGTAGCTGGGTGGATTCCCCTGGCCGTTCCAGAGCACATCGGTGGGCATGGGATTCCCCGCGGGGAAGGTTACTTGTCCAGCCGTATTTGAATTCACAATATCGTTGGCCAGCGCAATTATTTGGTTGGAATCGCCGGTGACCGTGTAGCCGGCTTTCAGGAGCACATTAAACATCGATGTCTTCGCGGACCCTTGCGTAACCGCCCCGGTGGAATTGGCGACGTGCCCGTCTACGCAGGTGAAGATCACTGCCCCATTATGCCGTTGCGTATCGAGATCGGTGTCATAGTTAATCAACGCAAAATTCGCTGCCGTGGTCTTCATGTTCAGGTCGGCAGTCATGATCACGCTCTGCGGATTGGGGAAATTGGCCAGCGGTGAGCCAAAGATGTAGGAGTTAAAGCCATAATTCGGTACCGCCGCCGAGCCTTTGATTTTGCTGGAGGGGCAGACGAAGACCCCATTGGTGGTGACATACCTTTGCAGCGCACTGGTCCAGACCGTCGAGCCGGTATCAGGAAAAAAGGCTTCCTTGTTATCTTGCGTATACATCTGAATACCCAGCGCCAATTGCCGCTGGTTGTTCAGACAGGTGGTCTGGCGTGCTTTTTCCCGCGCGGTGGCAAAGACCGGAAAGAGAATCGCCGCTAACACCGCGATGATGGCTATGACTACCAGTAACTCGATCAGCGTAAAACCACGAGACGAATAAACGGTGGAATGTCGTTGCATGCTTACCTCCCTCAATTTAGATATAATATTATAACATAAAACGACGGTTGCCATACAGCCCAACGGCAACCTCGAACATGAATACGTTCACAGGCTGCCGAAGAACTCCGGCAGCCTTGAGAACAGTCATCCAATTCCTTACATAGCGCCAGCCACTGAACTTACCAGGAATACAGCATCACATTCTTTACCGTGCCACCCCCCATGCCCACGGAATAGGTTTGCGCGTAAAACGCCACTTTGCTGTTTGGCATCAAACTACTCACGTCGTAAAAACCAATGGCGGCTGAATTCATGGGGCCGGAGATCTGTCCGATAATGCCGTTTGTCCCTCCGCCCAGAATGGCCAGCGAGAGATGACAGGTTGGCCAGGTATACGTCGTCCAGCCGTCCGTCGTGGGATAGGGCGAGGGATACCAGTTGAACGGAGCGGCCTGGGTGAAATCAGCCAGCGCGAACCCGCTGGTTTTCTTGGCGGCGACACCGACCCCGCTAATCTGATTGGGATCCCCTCCGGTCATCGAGGAATGCCAACGATTGTCGGTGAGATCGAACCAGGTGCCGATCCACACCCCCGACGCGTCAGTGCCATTGGTATATCCAGGATAGGCGCCGCCAGGTTTAATGGTATTGGTGGCCGTGGTAAACCCACCATTATCGAAGAGCGAGACCATCCATTCCCCATTGGTGTTATGCTGGTAGGAATAGTCTTCCATCGACAGATCGCATTCCAACCGGTAGTTCATCGCGCTGCTGGCGCTGGCCCAGCCGGTCGGTATGGTCAGATAGGACGACACATGCGGCGCGGACGAATCCGCCAACGTTAAGGTGCCGGTGAGCGAGGTGCCGCCATTGCTGGACGGGAAAGGAAGAACGCCGCTGCTAAAAATCGAGGCGGCGATCGCGCGTGGGTTCGGCAGGTTGACAAAGGCGACATGCCCGTCGATGCAAGACAGCACGGTCGCATTGCCATGACGCGAAGAAAAATCGGTCAGGAAGTTTTGGAAGGTAAAGCTCAAATTCGTCTGGCGCGGGGTGAGATCCGCGAGCATCAACCCCATGGCGGGGTTGTTAATCATTCCGATCGGCGTGCTGAACAGATTGGGGTTAAAGCCGTATTCCGGGTTGGCCGCGGTCGCGTCAATACCGTTGGCGCTTTCCTGGCTGGGGCAGTGGAACATCACGGAAGCCCCGCCCAGATAATTCGTCAGATAGGTCGTCCAGATGGCCGCCGAGCCATTGGTGTTCCCCGGGAAAAACATCTCGTCATTGTCCTGTATGTACATATTAATAGCCACACAGATTTGCTTCTGATTGTTAATGCATTGCGTCTGCCGCGCTTTCTCGCGCGCCTTGGCAAACACCGGGAACAGGATGGCCGCCAGCAGGGCGATGATGGCTATGACTACGAGTAACTCGATCAGCGTAAAGCCGGTCGCTGGATGTCGCGGATAAGTATGCATCATCTTCTCCTTTTGTTTAAAAACCGTTTACAGCGAGTAGAACGTGATGTTCTTCGCCTTGGTGGAATACTGCGTAGAATAGTTATTCGACGAATTCGTCCACGTACGCAGGCAGCGCGGATGCGTCGGATCGGTGGTCTGTTTCAATAGCTGAGAAAAAGGCGTGCTCTGGTACCAGTAATAAGTTTTGACCGGATTGGTCGTTTTCGCCTGTACTACCACCATCGAACCCCGCAGCAGGTATACCTTGTAATGAATCGAACTCGCACCCGTGATCGCCGTCACGGTTGAATTCGCGATGCCAGCCACCTGCATGGTGAAATTACCCGAGGCATACCTGGTGCCGACGCAAATTGCGGCGGTATACCCCGGAAAGAAAGAGTTGTATGCGGGCGCAGTGGTACTGACGCCGTCATCATAAAGCAATAGTGCCGACCAGAAGCCATTGCCTGTATCGCCATCATTGAAATCATATTCGACCTTATAGCTGGGCACCGCCCCCTGGCCGTTCCAGAGCACATCGGTCGACAAATTTTGCGGCGCCGACGGAGTTCCCGTTGTCGGATTGACCGAGTCCATATCGTTGAGTAGCGCGATAATCTGGTTCGAATCGCCGGTGACTGTGTAGCCAGCATTCAGCAAAACGTTAAACATCGATGTATTGACGGCACCCTGGGTCACGGCTCCGGAGGAGGTGGCGACATGCCCGTCTATGCAGGTGAAGATCACCGCCCCATTATGCCGTTTCGAATCGAGGTCGGTGTCATAGTTGATCAGCGCGCAACTGCCCGCGGTGTTGCTCGCATTCAAGTCGGCGGTCATGATCACGCTCGACGGGTTAGGGAAATTAGATAAGGGTGAACCGAAGATGTAGTTATTGAAACCATAATTGGGCACCGCCGCCGAGCCTTTGACCTTGCTGGAGGGACAGGCGAAGAGACCATTGACGCTGACATACTTTTGCAGCGCATTGGTCCACACCGTCGAGCCGGGATCGGGGAAAAAGGTCTCTTTGTTATCTTGGGTATACATCTGAATCGCCAGCGCGATTTGCCGCTGGTTGTTGAGGCAACTGGACTGGCGCGCCTTTTCCCGCGCGGTGGCGAACACCGGAAACAGAATTGCCGCCAATACAGCAATGATAGCAATGACGACGAGTAATTCAATCAGGGTAAAACCACGTTTTGCCGCTTGCGGCGGATGCATGTCTGACATTACGCTAATCTCCCTTATTTCATAGCAATATCCGGTATATTCCTCGGCTAGGACAAGCTGAGCATACGTATGCCCAGATATTATTTTACAAGATAGCTCCTGATTTGTCAAGTAGCAATTCTATCTGCTGTCAACGCTAAATATGCAGTGATCCTGCTCTTTTCCCCTGACAGATTGCTGCATGATGGAAGCGTGACCACATTACATTGCGCATCGCCCCGGCGATAAAATCTCCGGGGCGATGCGCACCAATAACCCGATCGCTTGATTCGATTAGTAGGTGTATCCCCAGATCTCTATCTCGTCCACATCGCCCTGGTCGGCACTATTCGCGCTGTAAAAGTTCACCGCCAGGTCGCTGAATGCGCTATAGGTCGATACCGGATAGCTATAAAATTGTTGCGCCGTGGGGAGACCGGTCGTAATGGTGGCGATGGTGACCCAGTTGCTGTTCGAGGTGGAGGCTGCCGGATGTCCAAGTAACTTCAACGTCCCGCTGCCGAAGCGGAATAGCCCATTGCGCGGCATCATGGTGAATTTCGTCGGAACCACCTGCGGACTCAGGCCTTTGATGCCGGCCGTCCAGGTGCTCGGATTATAGAGGTAGTCGGTATTTTCATTATTGACGCCGTCGAAGAGCATATCGGCTGACAAGGTGCCGGATTGCCCGGCCCACATATACGGCCGGGCATTGCCGTAATTGGCGGCAACCAGATAGGTTTGCCCGGGAGCGGGGGCAAAGGTGATACTCTGCCCGTTGCCATCCGCCGCGAAGGAGATGCCGGCGGTGAGCAGCGAGGTGATCGCGCTGGCACCGGCGTTTTGGGCGCGAACGGAGCCGTCGGCCATGGCCAGATTGATCGCGCCACTATGGCGAAAGTCGAGGAATGTGCCGATCGTGCTGGAGGAGAAGGTGTAATGCCCGAGCATCCCCATTTTGCTCAGATCCGCCACCATCACGGTCTTCGACGGTGTTTTCAACTGTGCCATCGCTTTGCCATACAACATGGCGTTATAGCCATACTTGGGTGAGGTTACGTTGCCTTTTACACTCGAATTCTGGGTGGGCGTAGGACAATCGAAGAGCGCGTTCGGCAACTTCGGCAACATCTCCGACCACGGCGTGGTCGTATCCGAGGCGCTGGGCAGGGGCAGAAGTTGCTCATTGTTGTCCTGGACATACATATTGAGCGCGACGGCAATCTGGCGCAAATTGTTCACGCAGGTCGTCTGCCGTGCTTTCTCGCGCGCACTGGCGAATACCGGAAACAGAATAGCCGCCAACACCGCTATGATGGCTATGACTACCAGTAACTCGATCAACGTAAATCCATGCCGTTGGAAATCAGGGAATCGCATGTTACACTCCTTCTTCACCCGGTATCGCCGGAACACATTCAGTGATTAATACTCTGGGTATTTTACCGGCAAAGCGCCAAAATGTCTCTAGCTGCTAGCAGCCTGTTGAAGAACCCCGGCGGTCACCTCGCTGGATCTTCTTCCGCCGGTGCGCATCGCCATTGCTCACCGTATAACGCCAGATACGTCTCGCAATTGTGACACACACCGGCGAAAGAATCTCTCAGCGATCTGACCACCGGAGTTCTTCAACAAGCTGTTAGGGAAGCGCGTATTTTGATTTCAGATAGGCGATCGCGCTGTTGCGATCATCCGTGTTCAATGCCGTGTGCCAGTAGACGAGTTCGGCCAGATCGAACGACGCGCCTTGATATTGCCCACTCTGGTAGGTGTTGCCAATGTAACTCCAACTCCATTGCGGCCCCCCGGTATACGCTGCCGTGACCCCATAATCCATCTCCGGCAAAGCGCCATCCATTGACCCCGTCGTATGACTGGCGCCACTGGAGGTCGTCACCCCGGAGCTGATCATCAATATATGCCAGTTTTTGTCCGTCAGCCCGGGACTCGAGGAAAAATTTTTATCGCCGATGGGTAGCCGGACGCCAAAGCGACCGTTGGTATCGCGCCAGAATACGCCGGTACTGTCTCCCAAATAACGTCCCCATGAAGTCGTACCGTTATCGCGGATGACAATGATACAGGTACCGTTATTAAAACCTCCACAATAGAGCGCCTGCCCATTAATCGGCGCGGTCGTGGCATCCCCATGCACGAAATGCACGACCGGTTTGCCATTGATCTGGTTCGACAAATACGTGGGCGCACACCGGGCTACTCCCTGTCCCGCCGTCTCCGGTACCGCCGTGTAGGCAGTGCCACCGGCGCCGGCCCAGGAGGTGACGCTGTTGCCGTCATTGACGCCGGTGATGGTGCCGGCGTCAAACCAGACCGTTTCATTCCGCGGAAAATAGCTCAAATTCACGATATTGGTGGATGCGACATGCCCATCGACATAGCTCACGACACAACTGCCGTTATGCCGTTTACTGATGTCGCTTCCTTGCATCAGCAAGTTGGTCGCGGTGGACTGCACATTCCAATCCGCGCTCATCAACATGCCGACGGGATTCACAATATCCCCCATCGTGAGCGGGAGGCCGGTACTCGGACTGTTGCCCAACGCGTCGGCATACCCATAGGTATTGGCAGCCGCCCCGACTTCGCTTGGGCAGAACAACACACCGCCGCCATTCCCCAATTTCACGGCATTCGTCCAGACATCTTTCGAAGCGGGGAACATTTCGTCATTATCCTGTACATAAATCAAAATCGTGGTGGCAATCTGGCGTTGATTATTCAGACAGGTAGTCATCCGTGCCTTCTCACGCGCCTGCGCGAAAACCGGAAAGAGGATCGCAGCCAGCACCGCGATGATGGCAATGACTACCAATAATTCGATGAGGGTGAATCCCTGGTGAACCGCACGCGGAGTCTGATCGTCCGACATAACGTAACCCCTCCTGTATGGATAAATGATACCATGCTTTTTATCAGCAATTATACGCTTTGTGCATACGTTCGCTCAAATTATATTATCAATGTAAGCCGTTGATCTGTCAAGCGTTAACGAAAATAATTCACTCACGCGGGGATAACGCCGATTGCCGAATGACCAGACTCACCGGCAGCACGATGCTCTCGATCACGGGGGCCGGCGCATTGATCTGCCGGATTGCCATCCGCGCGGCGGTGCGGCCAAGTTCCTCCAGCGGAAGATGAATGGTGGTCAGGATATTTTGCCCTTGCTCATCGGGCAATATGTCCGCATCGTCAAAACCGACCAGGCTGACATCACGCGGGACCTGTTTTCCCCAGGCGCGCAAGGCGTTGCGCGCGGCCACGGCGACGGTGTCGTGGGGCAGCAAGACCGCGGTCGGTGCGGGTGAGGTTGCCATCCCTTCCCGCAATGCATCGATAAAATGGCCTTCCCACTGTTTGTCTCCCCAACCGATTTTCACCAGACGCAGACTGCGATCAGGGGACAATCCGGCTTCCGCGATCGCATCGCGATAGCCGCGAATGCGTTGCGGTACAATGTCGGAAATTTCCGGGTTCGGATGCGGATAGACAAACCGGCAGTGTCCTAGCTTCAGCAAGTGTTTGCAAAGAGCGTAGGCGCCGGCATATTCGTCGAACACCACCATCGATACCTTGTTGCTGCCTTCCAGCAATCCGATAATCGGGCGAGGGCCGAAACGGGGGGTTCCACGCAGTTGCTGCTGAAGTTCGTTCGTGCGCTCCGGTCCCAGCATGGCAATCACCGCATCGACGTTGCCACTGACTATGCTGCGCGAGACCGGTTGTCGCTCGACTTTCCCCCCGTCCATTTCGTAATAGGTGGTCAGCATATCGTAATGCCTGGCGACCAATACTTCCCACAGTCCGGTGAGAATCCGCATGTAATAATTGTGCTGGTAAAAAATCGGGGGGAGATAAAAAGCGACGACATGATTGATGATTTGCCCGCCATGGCGCTGCCGAATCAGGCGCGAGGCATCCTGGTTAACATGGGGATCATATCCCATCTCCACCGCGACGGCGTTAATTCGTTCCCGCGTGGCGGCACTGATCCGCCCCTGGTCATTCAGCGCGCGCTGCACGGTGGAATAATGCACTCCGCAGCGCTGAGCGATCATTTGCAAGGTGACCACGCATGGCGTCGAGTTGACTGGCGCTGAACTCATTTCTTCTCCCAGTTACTGCGCTGTGTCAGGTGTCAGGAATAGACCACTAGCCTTTCACATTCGTGCTGATGCATAGCTAGCCTACAACATAATAACCTATTGGGGTGAACTAATCAATTCAATCGCGTGACCGTCTTTCCATAATATACGGGCTATCCCCGATATGGTTCACCTCAGAAGCCGTCTGAAAGTAAGCGTTCAGCCCCCTGGCGCGCGAGCGTCCCCGCGAGCATATCGGTGGTTTCGATACGACCATCCATCGTCTACTCAACCACCGATATGCTCGCGGGGATGCTCGCGCGCCAGAACGACCGGAGTGCTCGCGGGGACGCTCGCGCGCCAGGAAGCTGAACGCTTACGTCTAAAAAGCCTCTTTGCTTAGATCTTCAAACGGTTTCAAGTGACGAGATCATTCCTGACACCTGAAACCCGACACCTCAACTAGAAATGCCCGCGCTCGCGTCGTTCTTCCGCGGTCTCGAATTCCTGCCGTTGCCGGGCGGCTTCCGCGGTGGCGAGGGGGACGGCTAAATTCGTGAGCAGACCGGCCAGATACCGGCGCGGACGATCCGGGTCGTCGATGCCGTCATCCTGCCAGCGCAGGTTATCGATGACCAGCAATCCCGACCCGACGGGATAGACGGTGACGGCACCGTGACGGGTGAGCGTCGTGGCGGCACTCCCTTCCGGCAGCGTGATGAGCGCACTGGCCGGATGCGGATGCAACCGCGCGGCCGACCACGGCGGCAACTTGGCGCGGTCTACCACCCAATACAGGTGCCCGTGCGTCAATCCATCGGTCAGCGGATGCACATAACGGAACAGGTCATGCTCATGTGCCAGCCGCTGCCCGTCACTGACCTCACCGGGTAAGTGCAGTGCCTCCAGCACGCGACGCGTGGTCTCCACATCGAGATCGTGCAGGTAGACCGTCTGCCCGGCCACCAGCGCCGTTGCCAGCGCGGGGAGTTCCGCCGCGGTCAGGCACGCGCCGTCGAGCAATGCCACGTCACACTGCAGCGCAGCGGAGACGCTCATCGCGTCGGCTTGCAGTCCGACTTCGCGGTAGCGCAAGACTGCCGCTTCTCCGGCGCACAGACCGGCGGATTTCGGCGCATGAGCCGGACGGTAGTTCGCCATCGCGCCGATCAACGCGCTCACCACCGGCGCTTCATGCAGTTTCCCGCATAACTCCAGTGTGCTGACCAGCAATGCGCCGCGTCCGTGACGGATTTCCACCAGCGGGCTATCAATCAATCCGTCCTTGTCGGCGCCCGCCAGCAGCAACGGCACGGCGTTGCCGGCCTGCGGCACGGCCAGGCAGCGATGCGCCAGATAGTAATCCGCGCCCCAGAGCGCGAAATCGGCGTCGGTGAATGCGCGCATCACCGGATGATGCGGCGTGCGGTTATAGGCGTAGGTGATCTCCAACCGCTCGTTTTCCGCATACCCCTTGCCATTTTGCAAGATCACCGGCAGATCATCGAGCGCCGTGCCCGGTTTATCGAGAATCACACAGCCGCCGTCTTCCACGAAGCGCAGCACCGCTGCCCGCAGTCGCCGCCAATCACCGGCATGTACCTTCGCTTCGTCGAAATTCAACCATAACGCGCGATACGCTGATAAATCAGTCAGCGGATCGATCTCCGGCAGGCAAACAGCACTCATCCCCCGGCGGGAGAATTGCTCGCGCCATACCCCGTCCGGATCATAGAATGCGCAATCGGTTGGCAACGCGACTGCCGCCTCGCGCGGCCAGACCGCCAACGTTTTGCCCCACGTATCCACCACGCGATCTCCACTGGTAAGCGTCGCCGAGAAGTGCAGGTCGATCCGGCGTTCGGTCACCGGCGCGCGGAAGCGGTGAGTGAATGCCAGCAAATCCGCCGGCTGATAAGTCGCGGCGGGCATCGTCTCCGTCCAGATGACGGTTTCGCCTTGTCGCACTTCGCAACTGAGCGCCAACGGCAGCGCAGCACGGGTGTCATTGTGGATGGACAGCTCGACAGCCACTTCATCGGCGGAGAAATACTGCGTGCGGTAGCTGTGATCGAGCACGGCCAGCGGGCGCACGGCATCGGTATGCGCGGCGACATGCGGCAATTGCAGCGTCTTCCGCACGTCCGTCTCATGCCCGAGCAGGAACGCCCAGGCGCAGAAACCGGAGACATCGCGCCGCCGGTAGGCTTTCAGTTCCAACGGCCACAGCTTGGTATTGACGCGCGACGTGCCGCCGTCCGCGTCTTCAAAGGCGACATCGCCGACAATGCACGCCTGGCTATCGGGGGTGGCGCCGAAGACGCAGGTGAATTCGCCGATGTAGAGCGGCTTATCCCGGCGCCAACTCCACGACGGCATCTTTGCCCGTCCGAGCCCATACCAGGGAAAGAGGAAACTACCGTCCAGCCAATAGGCGGTCTGCGGGTAGTCGGGATATGCCGACCAGCTTTTCGGATAGTGCAGGTTATACATCCGCAGATTGCCGATGAAATCCATGGCCGAAGACATCTGAATGACACGGCTGTCGTCTTCCGCTTCGGTTTCGGCGATAATCCGTTTAAACACGCGGGGCATCGCCGCCATCTTCGGATTTTCCAGGTCCCACTCGGTGATCGGCGACATCTCGTTGGAGAGCGACCAGATGACGACAGACGGATTGTTGCGGTCACGCCGCACCATGGCCGCCAGAAAATGTTCGCGCACATTCTCATAGCAAGCTTCTTCCTGCCCGGCCCAGTCGAAGCTATAGA
>Ga0073936_10000696_pt1 | contig 52495 bp, 51 predicted proteins | sample AliMusrvi5mmetaG_FD_87041 | JGI IMG/M metagenome (GOLD analysis project Ga0073936, IMG submission 87041) | Freshwater lake bacterial and archeal communities from Alinen Mustajarvi, Finland, to study Microbial Dark Matter (Phase II) - Alinen... | ecosystem: Environmental > Aquatic > Freshwater >...
ATCAATGGTGGAACAGGCGGTTGTGCCTGTTCTTTTTCAGACCATCTTACGGTTGTGGCTCTACTCTCCAATGAGGTGCATGAGGACGCTGCGGCGGTGGGGGCGGGCGCGATGTTCGAAGACGTAGATGCCCTGCCAGGTTCCCAGCGCGGGGCGGCCCCCACGCACGGGAATGGACAGTTGGGTCATGGTGAGGGCGGCTCGGATATGTGCGGGCATATCGTCGGGCCCTTCCATGGTGTGGCGGTAACGCCGGTCGTTTTCAGGCGCGATGCGCTCGAAAAAGTCGTTGAGATCAGCGATGACGTCGGGGTCGGCGTTTTCCTGAATCGTCAGGGACGCCGAGGTGTGCTGCAGGAATAGAGTAAGCAGTCCGGTTCCGACACCTTGCGCGACAACCCACGACTCGACCTGGGCCGTACATTCGTACAGGCCTTTGCCGCGGGTTGCGACGCTGAGATTTCCGGACGCCTGGCGCAATGAGAACTACTCCACCGTGACGCTCTTGGCGAGGTTGCGAGGCTGATCGACGTCGCAACCGCGGCGAACGGCAATGTGATAGGCGAGCAGTTGTAGCGGCACGATCTCGAGAATCGGCAGCAGCAGTTCGCTGGTGACCGGGATCTCGATCACGTAGTCGGCCATCTTGGCCACGTCCTCATCGCCTTCATTGACAATGGCCAGGACGATGCCTTCGCGGGCCTTCACTTCCTGGATGTTCGAAATCGTCTTCTCATACCGGATGCGGCTGTCCGCATTCTCCGGATCGTAGGCAGCGAGCACGACCACCGGCAGCTTTTCGTCGATCAGGGCGTTGGGCCCGTGCTTCATCTCGCCGGCAGGGTAGCCTTCGGCGTGAATATAGGAGATCTCCTTCAGCTTCAGCGCACCTTCCAGCGCGATGGGGAAGTGAATGCCGCGGCCGAGGAACAGGAAGTCAGTGGCACGATGCAGCGCACGCACCATCTCATCCGTGATGGGATCCTTAGACAGCAGATGTTCCAGCTTGGATGGGATGCGTACCAGTTCCTGCATCAGATCCTGGAGCTCGGTATCGGAGAGTGTGGCCCGTTCCTGGCCTAGATACATGGCCAACAGGAACAGCGCAGTGATTTGGGACGTGAAGGCCTTGGTGGAGGCGACGCCGATCTCCGGGCCGGCGTGCGTGAGCAGCGTGCCCGCCGCTTCGCGCGGAATCATGGAGCCGACCACGTTGCAGATGGCGAGCGTCTTCGATCCCTTGGACTTCGCTTCACGCTGGGCGGCGATGGTATCGGCCGTTTCACCGGATTGAGAGATGACGACGGTCAGGGTGTCCGGCAGCAGGATCGGATCGCGATAACGGAACTCGCTGCCGTAGTCGACCTCAACCGGAATGCGGGCCAGCTTTTCGATCATGAACTTGCCGGCCTGGGCGGCGTGCCAACTGGTGCCGCAGGCAACGATCTTGATCTGTTTGAAGTTCTTGAACTCCTGCGCGGTGATGTCCATCTCTTCCAGGAAGATGTGACCCGTTTCCTGGCCCACGCGGCCCAGCAGGGTGTCGCGAACGGCGCGCGGCTGCTCATAGATCTCCTTGAGCATGAAATGCTTGTAGCCGCCCTTTTCCGCGAGAATGGGATCCCACAGAATATGCGTGACCTGGCGTTTGACGGCCTTGCCATCGAGATCGGTGAGATGGACTCCGGACTTGGTGACGATAGCAACATCGCCGTCGTCGAGGAAGAACATGTCGCGGGTGTGGCTGAGAATCGCGGGGACATCGGAGGCGACGTAGTACTCGCCCTCGCCGAGCCCAATGACTACCGGCGGGCCGCAGCGGGCGGCGACGATCTTATCGGGATCGAGGCGAGACATCACGGCGAGCGCGAACACTCCGGTGATCTCTTTCAGCGCGGCACGAACCGCATCTTCCAGATTGCCGGTGAAATGTTTTTCCACCAGATGGGCTATCACTTCGGTATCGGTTTCCGTAACGAAGACGTGCCCTTCTTGAGCTAGTTCGCGTTTCAGCGCCAGATAGTTTTCGACGATGCCGTTATGCACCAGCACCACATCGCGCTTGGGGCCGGTGTGAGGGTGCGCGTTCTCTTCGGTGGGGCGTCCGTGCGTTGCCCAGCGGGTATGGCCGATGCCGTAACTGCCATCCGCGGGAGATATGCGGATCGCCTCTTCCAGGTTGTGGAGTTTGCCGGAAGCACGGCGGACAACGAACTGGCCGCTGCCGTCCAGAACCGCCAAACCAGCGGAGTCATAACCTCGATACTCGAGCCGCTTCAGGCCATCGAGAATAATTGGTACTGGTCTTCGATTGCCAATGTAGCCAACAATACCGCACATAATATTAGTCCTTCTTCGAAACAAGCCGGAGCCAGGCCCGCTTGTTCGCGCCTATAATGTTGCCGCAGGGTGCGGCGTGAGCGCGTTTACGGAAGGATCTCGAACCGATATTCTTCGATTACCGGATTCGACAAAACTTCCCGCGCAATCAGGTCGATCTCCGCGGTGGCGGCAGCGGCATCAAGGCCATCCGCCAATCGGATTTCAAAGTACTTCCCCTGCCTCACATCTTTCACGGATGCATGGCCGTGGGCATTCAGAGCGGCACGGATCGTCTGCCCTTGCGGGTCCAATACTGTCGACTTAGGAGTTACATAAACACGAGCTGTCATGGATACCCCTATTGTAAACTGAAACGGCCCCCACGCTTGGATATCGGATAATTCTCGGGAAACCATTAGGGCAGGATGATGTTACTCGAAGTGCACAAGCAGTTGTTCGGCATCGCTGGGTTTTAGCGGCTGAGACAACAGATAGCCCTGGCCAAGGCTGCAGCGCATCTCGCGCAGCATGGACGCCTGGGTTTCGGTTTCGATGCCCTCGGCAATCACCTGCATCTGAAGCCGCTGGGAGAGATTGAGTACCGCGCGGACGATCTCCGTATTGCCCTGGTCGGTGCCGAGACCTGCGACAAAGCTGCCGGCGATCTTCAACATCTCCACGGGAAACCGGCTCAGGTAGGAGAGCGATGAATGGCCGGTGCCAAAATCGTCGACGACAAGCCTTACGCCGAGATCCTTGAGCGCGGCCAGCACGGCTCGATTCGATTCTGCCTGCTCAATGAAAACCGTTTCGGTGATCTCCAGTTTCAGGCGCCCCGGATCGAGCGAGGTGCGGGAGAGGATCTGTTCGATGCGGCCGATCAGGTCCGGCTCCATGAACTGCAGGCCGGAGAGATTGACATGCATCGTGATGCCTTCGGGGATGGGGAAGCGCGAATCCCAATCGTGAAATTCGCGGCAGGCCTCTTCGAGCACCCACCAGCCGATAGGAAGAATCTGGTAGGTCTCTTCTGCGACAGGAATGAACTCAACCGGAGACACGGCGCCGCGCTGAGGATGCTTCCATCGGATCAGTGCCTCAAAGGCGGTGAGCGACCGGTCATTCAGATTCATGATGGGCTGGTACTCCACCCAAAATTCGCCGCGATCAAGCGCGCGGTGGAGGTCGGTTTCGATGCGCAACCGATCGACAGGCTGGAGCGGCACGCCCGGCTCGAACCAATAATAGCGGGCTTTGCCAGAGCCCTTGGCGCGATACATGGCCTTATCCGCATCACGCAAAATATCCTCTGGCGTGCGATTGGTGCCGCACAGGGCAATGCCGATGCTGGCGGTGATGATGAATTCCTGGCCTTCGATAAGCACAGGCTTCAACATTTCGCGCAAGACCCGCTCAGCGACTGCGTCGGCCTCTTCGCTGCTCTTGAGCTCTTCCAAAAGGAGAACGAATTCGTCGCCGCCCTGGCGAGCAAGGAAGTCTCCTGGACGGGTGCACAACTCCAGGCGGCGTGCCACGGTCACCAGCAGTTTGTCGCCGGCGGCGTGACCAAGCGTGTCGTTGACGAGTTTGAAGCGGTCGAGGTCAATGCACAAGACGGCGGAGACACTGCCCAGTGTGGAGCGGGGCCGGATGATGGAGTGGGCCAGGCGATCGAGCAGCAGCGGCCGCGTAGGCAAGCCGGTGAGCGAATCGTGCACCAGTTGGCGCTCGGCGAGTTTGCGCTCGGTGACATCGGTAAAGATGCAGACAGCGCCCTCATAGTCGCCATTCTCGGCGGTGAGAGCCGTGATGTTGGCGATCACCCACAGGTCGGCCCCGTCTTTGCGTCGCAGTTTCCAATCGTATTGATCACGCGGAATGGAGACGGCGGGAGTGGGATAGTCCAGAAACTCGGCAAGGCTGCGGCCCGTTAGATCGCTGACAGAGCAGCCGAGCATCTCGGCCATTTGGGGATTAGCGATCGTAATGTAATTGCGTTCGTCGAGGGCTGCAATTCCTGTGGTTGCGCTCTCAACGATGCGGCGGTAAGCCTCCAGCATGTCACCGTATTATAGCCCGAATAGGCAGCATGCCTCCAAGTGGAAACGCAGCGTGTTTATATCTACCTTGCGCGGCGCACTATGATCATGCAGAAAATGCCAATGCCCAGGGTAAAGACGCTTGCGGGTTCGGGCGTATCAACCTGGAGGCTGACGAGATTGAAGTTCCCAGGACCGTTACTCCCGCCAACTGTTCCGAACCATAATCCCAAGTCATTGAGCGATAGATTATGGCCCGTGTAACCAGTCAACACGGTCGTGCCATCTACTTGAAAGCTGGCACTTGCGCTGCCGGGATCGTAGAGCATTGTGTAGAGATGGTATGCCGAGCCAGATCCGGGCACGAGGTAGGTGTAAGAAGGACCCGTACCAAAATTATTGAGGTTCACCGTCAGGCTGCCGCCTGGACTCAAAATCAAATTAATATCGTAACGAACGTTTCCGAAGTCGACGTTTCCAAAGAGGACATTGTCATTCTGTGGCAGGCGGGCACGCAAATCCAATTCCCAACCGTAGGCGAACGCGTCGGCCTTTTGTTGGGCTGTCAGGGGACCTGAATGGTAGTCTGTAGGGCAACCGCAGCCGGCGTACTGCCATGCATCGAAACCGAGATCACTCAAAACCGGCGTGCCTGTATTGGAAAACACGAAACCCTCTGAAGTGGGGTCCGCGGCTCCGGTATGAACAGCGATCACATTCGCACTGGCCGGACCTGCCAGAAGAAAAGCCAAGGAAATCGATATTGTCAGATTGAACATCACATCCTCCTGAGAATACAGCTGATTATATATGCTCGTTGGATGAGTTGCGGCATTGGCAACTTTTCATGCATTTCGCGCGTCCTTTGTAGAAGAGAACGCGTGAACAGAATCAAGAGCTATTTTTGTGTGGTTCCAGTCCTGTGCGGTTTGCTGCAGGCCGCACCCTTGCCTCCACTGGCCTGCCCGGCGGGCGGACCAATCGGAAGCGTGGACCTGCGCGTGAGTTCGCCGCGCAAGAAGAACGCCGAGCCGTTGCCGTTGCGGACCATGAACCGGATCGAAGAGGGCGACACCATCATCTACAAGCCGCTGCTTCGGAGTGGCGAACAGCGCAAGGGTGATGTCACCATCGTCCTGGTGCCGGCAAACAAGACCGCGGCAGGCGAATCGCTGCTGGTGCTGGATCCTAAAAGCGCGGCCACAAAGCAGGAATGGCAGGTACCGTGGCGGGTTGGAGTTGCCGCGTTTGTGTATGGACCGGCCGGCCTCAACGTGAAACGGGTACGCTCGTTCCTCAAGCGCGATGACGACCTGGTAATGCAACTGGCCGACTACGCGGAGAAGACGGCACAGACTGAGGCGTTGATCGCGGCGCTTTCATCGCCCAACTATGCCGCGGCGAGTATGCAATCGGCGATCAAGGGCTTCTCCTCGCAGTACGGCTTCGGACTGCAGATCGACCGCACCGCACCGACTGACCAGCAGGCGATGATGCTTTTCAAGGCCCTGAATCCGGCGATTGCCAATTACGATCCGATCTCCTCGCAAGGCGCACAACAGTTCACCCAGACGGCGAGCATCGCGACATCAATCGCCGCGCTGTTCTTCGGCAGCCCGGTGGGGCTGGCCGCGGGTGGGACGGCGATGCTGATGGAACTGCGGGCGGTGGCGTTTCCGAGGTCCGAGTTTCGTTCGTCAATCTCGCAGCCGATGCCTGATGACGGACTTGGGTTATGCGGCAAGCGCGATCCGGCTCCACCGCACACCAAAGTGGCTTATATCTGGGCGTCGCGCGTACCGAACATGAATCCGCCGAAGATCGAAGTGGATAAAGCCAATACGCTGCCGCCCGGGGCCAAGTCGCCACTGGCCTTGAAGATTACCGACGCGGAGTGGAAGGCGATCGACCGTGCCCGTAACTGGCTGCTAACTCCGGAAAAGGGCCAGCCTGTGCCGGTCAAGACCCTGAAACTCGGGGACACCAAGACGCTCGAGTTGGATTTGGGACCGGCGGTCGTGGCAGGAAAATATACGCTTAGCGCCGATTGGGATTGGGCGCGGTTTCCGGTTTCGGGAACCGTGGAGGTGCGTCCGCTAGAGAGCCTCGCGTCGGCAAAGGTGCCGGCCAGGTCGCAGGACAAACTGGTGGCGAGGACGGGCAAGGTCTCGCTGACGCTGGAAGGCGACGACTTCGAGTTTGTCACCAAAGTGGAGTTTGAGAATGCCGGAGACAAGTTCGCGACGTTGCAGCCGGTTCCGTTCGTACTGCCGCGCGGCCTGCGGCAGGGGCAGCAGCAGAAGATCGATATCCAGGTGAACACATCCGAGCTGGAGCCAGGCGAATATGCGCTGTTGCTGACACAGACCGACGGCAAATCGCACCGCGTGAAGTTGAAGCTACTTCCGCCGTTGCCGGAAGTCAGCAATTTCCCGTTCGTGTTGGCTGAAGGAACGTCCAGCGCCGAATATGTTTTGAAAGGCAAGGGCCTGGACTTGCTGAAACGGGTGGAATTGGCGCAGGGCAAGGCGAAGCTGGCGGAGTCGATGACGGATGCGCGATCACGTAAACTCATCGTGCAGTTCCCGAATGGGCCGGCCAGGGGGTCGAGCATTGCCTTGAAGGCCTATGTCGCCGACAGATCTGATCCGATCGTGTTTACCGATGCGCTGCGAATCTCCGGTCCGCGCCCGCAGCTGACCGGCGTGAAGGTTTCGCCTGTGCCGGACCCGGCGATTGAGTTGGGCAAAGACGAGTTGCCGTCGGGCATATCGTTGACGGCGATGTTGCGAGGCAGGAACCTGCCTGCGTCGAGCACGCTGAAGCTCAGCTGCGAACAGGCTGGCTCCACGGTACTGGAGTTACATCCGGGTGAACGGTTGGCGCAGGCCAGTTTGCAGCTTTTGTCGGCCGACCAATTGTTTCTGACCTTCGATACGGGCGCGTGGACGAATGGCTGCCAGTTACTCGTTGCGATCACCAACGGCGCCGATGGCGAATCTGAGCCGGTACGGCTTGGCCGGATCGTCAGAACGCCAGTGATCGAGCAACTGGAAACGCCGCTGGCCTCGGACGAAGGGACGCAGCCGGTGCCGCTGCTGCTTACAGGCAGGTCACTGGAGACCATTGAACAGTTAGGCTGGGATCCGAAGACCGGGGAGACCGTATCCACGTTGCCCATCCCCGTTCCGGGCAACGTTCAACAACAACAGCTGCAGTTCAGTCTGCCACCGCGCCCTTACAATCAGAGTCCGCTGCTGGTCTGGCTACGCGGTGAAACCAGGCCGCGCACCGTACGGCAAATCCGCTAGTTTGCAGCTTGCTTGTTAAATATTGCAATCTATTTCCGATGTAACTCTAAAGCTGGGCATTGACTTTACCGATGTTACCGGAGAAGAGGACAACTTACATGAACATGGTTGCGAAAACAATGGCGCTGGTATTCGGCGTGTTGCTGATTCTGGTGGGGCTGGCAGGTTTTATCCCCAATCCGGTGATAGGAAGTGAGGGCTCGCTGGAGATCGATACGATCGGGAATGCGATGCACCTGGTATTCGGAGCGATCCTGCTGTTCAATACACGGAAAGGCGAATCGACGGCAGCCATGGGGCTTTATCTGGTGGCCGGGTTTTCATTCCTGATGGCGGCCGTCGGGTATAAAGAAGTTGGCAGCTACGGCAAAGCGATGCTGTTTGGTACAGTTGTCGTCACTCCGGCGCTCAATTACTTCCATGCCGGACTGGCCACGGTGCTGGTGATCTCCGGGTTGATGAATACCTCGAGCCGGCAACTGCTCCGCGACTAAGCCGGCTTGTAGAGCTGGTACAACATCACGTAGACCACTACGCCGGTGATGTTCACGTAGAGCCAGATGGGGAATGTATATTTGGCGATGGCTCGGTGCCGGGAATCCTCGCGGCGCAGGCCGCGGCGCAGGGTAATGACGGCAAGAATCGGCACAGCCGCGGCCAGGATGGTGTGGGTCAACAGAATCCCGAAATAGAGCATCCGGACCGGGCCCGTGCCTGAGAAGGGCACGCTTCCCACCTGCAGATGGTAGATTACATAGCTCACCAGAAACAGAATGGAGCAGATGAAGGCGCACAACATCATGGTGCGATGCTTATCCACCTCGCCGCGGCGAATCAGGACATACGCATAAATCAGGCAGGCCGCCGAAAGCGAGTTCAAGCCTGCGTTTAATTCCGGGAATCCCATTACTCCTCCAAAATCCTTTTTATATCGTCCACGACATGCGGGACGGGATCGCCATCCAGGGTGGCGTAGTAAGCGCGCACCTGCCCTTTGCGATCGATGAGCACAAAACGCGTACTGTGTTCCAATGAGCCGGTGGAAACATCGCCCAACAGAAAGGCCTCGCGCTTGATCTTCTGGATCACCTCCCGTTTGCCAGTGAGGAAGTGCCAGCGGGATAGATCAGCCAGATACCTTTTTGAGTACGCCGTGAGGACTTCCGGCGTATCGACATCGGGGTTGATCGTGAACGATACCAGTTGGACAACACCGGGAAGCGATGCGGTCAGGTCCTGAATCCGGCGCATCTGCGTGCTCATGCGGGGACAGGGGCCGGGGCAGGTGGTGTAGATGAAATCCGCCACCCAGATCTTGCCAGCTAATTGTTCGGCGCCGAACGGCTTGCCCGACTCGCTGGTGAGCGTGAAGGCCGGAACCGAGCGCATCACCGGCAGCGGTTCCCGCTTCTTGCAGCTTGTGAGAGTTGCGAGGGCTACAACCAGACCGAAAGTGAAGACCCGCTTCATGACTCCAATCTTAAACCACAACAGATCTTAAACTGTTGTATCGCGCGCGTTGCGGCGGTCGGCCACCCAGGCCGAGGCGGCGAGCAGCAACAGACCGCAGGCGGCAGTGACGATGAGACTCGTCTGCAACGACGGGGTGCCGGCCGGGACCACCGGATCGAGCATGCGCCGCAGGGCGGCAAGGCCATAGGTCATCGGATTGACCTTCATCAGCACCTTCATCCAACCGTGCGCTTTCTCTTCGGGAAACAAGGCCCCGGAGACCATCCATAGCGGGAACAGCACCAGCATCATCACGGCGTGGAAGCCGGAACTGGAGTCCATCTGCCAGGCGATGAGGAAACCGAGCACCGTGAAAGTGAACGACACCAGGAACAACGCGCCGGCAACGCCGACGATCACTTCCGGCGAGAGCTTCAGATTGGTGAGCAGGGCGAATAACAGAAACAACATTCCCTGCAACCAGGCAAGCGTCGTTGAACCGAGCACTTTACCCAGCACCATGGACGAGCGCGGCGCCGGCGAGACCAACATGGAGAGAAGGAAGCCCTCGCGGCGGTCTTCAATCAGCGACATGGTAGAGAAGATGGCGGAGAACATCACCGTCATCGTAAGGGCGCCCGGAAAAAAGAATTCGAGGTTCCCGAAGCCGGAGCCGATCACAAACCAGAAGATCAGAGGCGAACCTACAAAACCCATCACACGCGATTTCTCGCGCCAGAAGCGCACCAGTTCGCGCTTCCACAACGTCAGTACCGGCATCCAGAATCCGCTCACAACCGGGCTCCCGTTTCCTTGAAATAGACATCTTCGATGGTCGGCTTATGGAAGGCCACCGATTGGATCACGCCGGGAAAGGCCTCCACAGCTTCGGCCGCGAAGCGGTGGCCATTGGCGATTTCGACCCGCACCACGCCGTCGGCCGCCGTGGACTCGTAGCCGAATTTCGCTTTGATATCCAGCTGCAGCGCGGCTGTATCGGCAACTTCGAGCGAGACCACATCGCCGCCGACTCGGGCTTTCAACTCCGCCGGCGTGCCGCGGGTGACGGCCTTGCCTTCGTGAATCAGCAGCAGCGTATCGCAGCGCTCGGCCTCTTCCAGGAAGTGGGTAGTGACCAGCACGGTGATCGCTTCCTGCTTACGCAGGTCGCTCATGAACTGCCACAATTCGCGGCGCGCGACCGGATCGAGGCCGGTGGACGGTTCGTCCATCAAAAGCACCTTGGGCTTGTGCAGCAGGGCCTTGGCGATCTCGACGCGGCGGCGCAGGCCACCGGAGAGATCACCGGTGAAGTCATTCTGGCGATCGGTGAGGCTGAGGCGAGCCATCGCCTCTTCGGCGCGGGCACGCAAGGTGCTGCCGGTGAGGCCGAACAGTTGTCCCTGGCTGTGCAGGTTTTCAAGTACCGTCATCTTCTTGTCGAGGCTATGCGACTGGAAGACGACGCCGATCTGGCGCCGGACAGCGGCGGCTTGAGTAGCGATATCGAGTCCGGCGATTTTGGCCGTTCCCGATTCCGGAGCCATGAGCGTCGAGAGGATGCGGAACAGCGTGGACTTGCCGCTGCCGTTGGGACCCAACAGGCCGTAAAACTGTCCTGCGCGCACTTCAAAAGAGACACCGGCGAGAGCAATGCGGTCGCCGTAACGGTGCGTGATGTTTTCTACCTGTACGATCACAGAGAGGGCCTATCGAGCATCATCAGTCCGTACAGCAACGGCAGGTAGAGCACGGAGGCCAGCAGCACGCCGCGTGCGCGGACCAGTGTCCGTTCGCGAGCCACGCGGATGCCGGCGTAGAGGAAGAACATGCCCAGCATGATTGCTCCGACAAAATAGATTTTTCCGGTCATGGCCAGAAAGACCGGCAGCAGGCTGAACGGGATCAGCACCACTGAGAAAGCAACGATCTGTTTCGAAGTGGATTCTCCATCCGGCTCCACCACAGGAAGCATCCGAATTCCGGCACGCGCGTAGTCGTCACGATACATCCAGGCGATGGAGTAGAAGTGTGGGAACTGCCACAGAAAGAGAATGCCGAAGAGCACCCACGCTTCCATGGTGAGGGTGCCGCAGGCTGCGGCGAAGCCGATCAGCGGAGGCATGGCGCCGGGAATCGCACCGATGGTCGTCGAGTGCGGAGAGCGCTGCTTCATCGGAGTGTAGATGAACAGATAGCTGCCTAGCGTCAGGGCGCCGAGGATTCCCGTGAGAGGATTCACGCCCAACCAGAGTTCGGCAAAGCCCAGGACCGACAGCAGCGCGCCAAAGCGGACGGCGTTGTCAGGGGAGACTTGGCCCGATGGGATGGGGCGCTTGTTGGTGCGCTCCATCTTGGCGTCGGCCAGATGTTCCCACCACTGATTGAGCGCGGCCGTGCCGGAGGCGATCAGGCCGGTGCCGATCAAAGTGTGGAGGAAGGCGAGCCAATGGAACCCATCCTTCATGCCAAAGAAATAGCCGACACCCGTGCTCATCAGAATGAGCCAGGTAATGCGCGGCTTGGTCAGGTCAACGTAAGGCTTCAAGAATTCACCACCATAGCAGGGCGAGTGTGACGGGAGATCCGCATGCCCAGAACCACCGTCATCGCCATCGTCAGAGAACCGGTGACGATATGCGCGGCGGAGAAAAACTGAGACGGCATTGCGAAAACCGGCTGGCCGGCCTTGTTCAGGAAGGCGCCAATGCCGAGCAACACCTGGGTGCCGATCAGGCCGGTGAGCACGATCGACGGATTTTTCAATTCGCTGTGCGAAGAATATTGCATAAAGACAGCCATTACCAAATAGAGAACGATTGCCGCCACCAACATCGCCCCAATGATATGTGGAATCACAGGGATGGCCTCACGGCGGAAGGATGCGCCTAAAACGATTTGCGCAGCCAGACTGAAGCCGGCGAAAACAGAGAGCGAACGAAGCGACGGATGGCCTGGATCATCAAGCTGCACCACGTCAGAGCTAAACGAATCCCGCAGACTCAACGCGTTCGCTACCGAAAGCGACACGATCGAACTCACCACACAGGAATGGATGATCCCTATCGGCTTAGGACTCGAATTAAAAAACCAGCAAAGCATTGCATCCACCGCGATGCCGCCCAGGATCGCAAAACCCAGGCGCGACCGCTTGGGCAACGCACAGAAGACAATAACCAACCCACCCAGACAACCCAACACAAGCCGGTACGCACTGGCATCGGGCGCGTAGAGCGCCGAGCACAACAGCAGTATCAGAGCACCCGCCGCGGAAACCAACCCGTAACGGCGCAGCCAGAGCTTGTCCATAAGTTGAGTAGGAAGGGGGCGGCCACAAACCGCCCGTCTTTCTATTCTACTACCCTTTGAAGCTAAAGTCGGCGGTCTTGGAATCTTTCGCTTCCACCTTTACCTTAATCTCCTGAGTGCCGAACTTCTCGTGCCAGGCTTCGAGGGTGTATTCGCCTGGCGGCAGGCCCTTGATTGAGAAGCTTCCGTCTTCAGCGGTGACGGCAAAGAAGGGATGCGGCAGCACGCTGACATAGGCGCGCATCCAGGGGTGAACGTTGCACTTGAAGAGAATGCCGAGTTCCTGCTTGTCGAAGGTCTTCAGCTTTTTATCCGATTGCGGCGGCTGCGATTCGTTCCATTCGCGATTGGTGCGGGGCATGGGATGCACGTTGTGATTGGTGGGATCGCTGTTGGAGATCTCAAGTCCCTGCCCCACCATCACACCGAGGACGTGCGGCGAATAGACGCAGCCCTTCTGGTCGAGGGCGACCGCGGTTGCGGGTACGGGGTAGGAACCGGCGGGAAGGCCGGATTTCACGTAGACCAGTACATTCGCCAAACCTCCGCCGGCGCCCACAAGTGCTTCTTCAGAGAGCACGGGCTTCTCATGCTGGCGGGCGCAGTTGGGAACCGCGTCCATGCTGATCGGCATGCGCTTGGGCTTCTCGCCGGCAAAGGATGCCTTGCCGGTGATGGTGGCGGCGGTTGCCGCGTCGACAGCCGGCGCCGCCGGGGCCGCGGGCGCGGTGGAGGTAGTCATGGACTCCTCCTTTTTTTCGCTAGCGCAGGAGCTGAGCAGCAGTGCCGGAAGTGCGGCGAGTACAAGTATGGAATGTCTGTTCATATTGTGATTACACAAGTTTAAACGTTTTGAAACCAAATAAGGCAAATAGGGGATACCACGCGGCCCCGGCTTTTTGGTAATCTGAGCACGTGAACTCTTCACTGTACGACATCGACCCCGGCCCCGAATCACCAGAAGTGGTACGGATGATCGTTGAGATCCCCAGGAACTCATCCAACAAGATCGAATACGACGGCAAACTGGGCCTGTTCCGGTTAGACCGTGCGCTGTATTCGCCCATGCATTATCCGGGCGATTATGGGTTCATCCCGGGCACGCTCGCCGAAGACGACGATCCATTGGACGTTCTGGTGCTGGTGCAGGAGCCGAGCTTTACCGGCTGCATGATTGAAGTGCGCCCCGTCGGCGTGCTGAACATGATTGACAATCAGGAGGGCGACCAGAAGATTCTGGCCGTGCCCACAAAGAATCCGCGTTACGATCAGATCCACACGATGGACCAGATCTTTCCGCACGTCCGCCGCGAGATCGAGCACTTCTTTACGATTTACAAGGAATTAGAGGGACGGGTCGCGCGCATGTCGGGCTGGGGCGATCCCAAGGACGCACGTCACTGCATCGTCGAATGCAGGCAGCGGTATCTGGATATGCAGCAGGAAAAAGCAGGTTAAGTCAGTATCTGAGCCGGCCGTCCCACCATGTGGGCCGGCTGGCCGTCTGTGCGGTATGAGCCGGGACTGACGTATTCCACGCGGTTCCGCCCGTGGTGCTTGGCGCGGTAAAGGGCCTCGTCAGCGATCTGAATCAGTTTATCGGCGCTGATACCTGGGACCAGGTTGGTAGCTCCCAGGCTGGCCGTAATGGTGAGCAGGCGGCCTTCGATCTCGATGGGTTCTTTGCGGATCACATCCAGCATCCGCTCCGCTTGCGCCAGGGTGCTGATCTCATCGCTACCGGGAAGCACCAGCAGGAACTCCTCGCCTCCGTAACGCCCGATGATGTCATAAGCTCGCGAACAGGCACCCATGCGGCGGGCACATTCCTTCAATACCTCATCGCCCGCGGCGTGGCCGTAGGTATCGTTGACGGATTTGAAGAGATCGAGATCGAGGATCACAACGCCGAGACCGGTCTCGCCACGATCCTGGCGGGCCAATTCGGCATTGAGCATGGAAACGATGGTGCCGCGATTCTTGAGACCGGTCAAAGAATCATGAGTCGCCTGCTGGCGCAGCGCTTCACGCGCTGCGAGCAGGTCATCCTGCAGATCGATGATGCGCTGTCCGGCGACCAGGCGCACCCTGAGTTCCTGATGGTCAAAGGGCTTGGCGATGTAATCGTCGGCGCCGGCATTCATCCCTTCGATGAGATCTTTCTTTTCGTTCTTCGAGGTCAACAGCAGGACGTAGGTATAGGTCTCGCGATTCTGCTGGCGGACCAAGCTGCAAACTTCGGGGCCGGTCAACCCCGGCATCTCCCAATCGAGGATTGCCAGACGGGGAGCGCCGTCGTGCTGGAGCACATCCCAGGCTTCGTTGCCGTCGGCCACAGACAGGACATCATAATCCCACTTGAGCAGCGCAGCTTCCAGCACTCGCCTTGAAACTGAATTATCGTCCGCAATTAATATTTTCATGCCCAACACAAAACCATCGTACGTGGCGATGGGAATTTAAGGTACGCCCCTCATATCGGCTGTAAGAAACTAACTGTTAATCCGAGCGGGAAAGATCCGGACTAACGAGACCATCGCGGCTCAACCCTGAAACCCGCGCGTTAGTTATACCAGTATCATATCGCTTTCCAGCCTCCCATATTCACTCCGTAGCCGGCCCCAACTTCGCTATGTAACATATGCCTCACCCGTGTTACACTCTGGGAGAATGGATATTGGGATAATAACATCTTTTTGCCGTAGCGCGAAACAGCTGTTACAAGCAGCTGCGGGCAGAGCGTCCGCAGGTCCCGCCCGTTGCCTTCAGCCGGACAGGATTCCAATTTTACAGCAAAATATCATAAGATCTTATTGGGGGAATAGTTAATGATCTTCTCAAGAGCAGCCGAGTACGCCATCAGGGCGTGCGTCGACATGGCGGTCCTGGAGCCCGGCGCATTCGCCATGGGCAAACACATCGCCGAAAGGACGGGAGCGCCTACGCCCTTCCTTCTGAAAATATTGCAGCAGCTAACGCGAGAGCGGATTCTGCGATCCAACAAGGGGCCCACCGGCGGATTCTCGTTACGAGTGCCCCCGGCCGACCTGACGTTGCGCAGAGTCGTGGCCATCGTGGACGGCGAGGACGATGAACCGCGTTGCATCGCAGGGTTCCAGGAGTGCAACGACACCATACCCTGCCCGATGCACGATAGCTGGAAACCCCTCCGCGGAGGTATCCTAGAGTATCTGGACATGACCACGATCGCGGCGCTCGCTGAAGCCGCCGCGGTAAAACGGCGCAGCCTTGAAAAGAAAAAGACCATCAAGGCCGTCAAGACCGGTGGCCGCAAGAAAAGCTAGACGAAGGATAAAACATGCATAATTCCGTATTGGTCCCGATGGTGGTGGAACAGACCTCCCGCGGCGAGCGCGCCTTTGATATTTATTCGCGCCTGCTGAAGGAGAACATCATTTTTTTGGGGACTCCGATTGACGATAACGTCGCAAACTTGATCATCGCGCAGATGCTGTTCCTGGCTGCCGAGGATCCGGAGCGCGATATATCGCTGTACATCAACTCGCCGGGTGGCTCGATCACGGCCGGACTCGCCATTCTCGATACGATGAGACTGGTTGAGCCCGATATCGTAACGTACTGCGTAGGCCAGGCCGCTTCCATGGGAGCAGTCCTGCTGGCCTGCGGCACCAAAGGCAAGCGCTTCAGCCTGCCGCACTCGCGGATTCTGATCCACCAGCCTTCGATGAGCGGACTGGCCGGACAGGCGACCGACATCGACATCTATGCCAAAGAGATTTTGCGCATGCGCGAAACGCTCAACGGCATTCTTGCCGAAGCGGCTGGACAGACGATCGAGAAGGTAGCCCGCGATGTGGATCGCGACTATATTCTGGAGCCGGAACAGGCGCTGGAATATGGATTGATTGATCGAGTGATCTCCAAACGCACGCCGCCTTCAGGTCCTGGCAAGCTGTAATCGTTAGTGAGCGAAAAAGGGGCCGGCCACCCAGCCGGCCCTTTTTATTTGAGCTCAACCACAATCACTTCGAAGGGCCGCGAGCTCATGTTTTGTTCCTTGTGCTTCGCCACGCCTGAGAAGGTCACGTCGCCCGCCTTGTGTTTCGACAACTCCTCTTTTCCATCCGCTTCGGTCACCTTAAAATCCTGATCGGTCATGTACACCACAACACGCGGCAGCCCATGCTCATGCAGCGGCACGCTCTGGTGCGGGCCGATCTTCACGCGCAACACGCGCACCTGAGCATTTTCCAGTTCGACCTGGTAGCTGGCGGGAGCGAGCTTCACGGGATCGAGCGGCGAGAAGGCCGCGGGCCTGGCTGGCGCAGGTTGTTTCAGTTCGACCTCGACGATGGTGTTGGCAACCGTGCTCGGATTCTCGCTGGTATGCTTGCCGCCTGCGGGGCTCCAATCGATGCCGCCTGCCTTCCATTTCTGATTCTCCACGCGGCCATCGGCATAGCGCAGTGTCTGGCCTCCGGCGTTCAAGTGAATCATGATGCGGTTGACCGCATGCTCGTGGAGTTTGCTTTTGACGCCCGCGCCCTGGACGACGGTCAGGACTTTCACCTTTTCGTTATCGACGTTGGTGACGTTTTGCGCGAAGACGCCGGCGCTGAGGAACAGGAGAAGGAGTTTCATCTAGCGGTCAGTATATCCCACTCAGCCGGGGCATCCGCGATCCGTGGGGCAGGTAGTTTACCTGCAGCCGATTGGAAATCGGCCAGCCCGAAGCGGCGATTGGCAATCCCCGCCCAGGATTCCAATCTGCCACTTGTTAGATGCGGACCCAGCGGCGGGCTTTCATTTCAAAACGCGGCAGCGTGCCGGGTGCGACCATGACGATAGGAATCCGTAGCGCGAGCGTGTCCTTCAGCGCCACTTCGATGCGGTGTGCCAGTGCGGCGTCGTCGAAAGCATCGGGTTCGGGCTCGACTTGAATGCGCAATTCGGTCAGGGCATGAGTGCGGTCGACTTCGACCCGAAACTCGGCGACGCCGTCGAACGAGCGCATGATCTCTTCGATCGCGCGCGGATAGACGTTGACGCCGCGCACAACCACCATGTCGTCCGTGCGGCCGAGGATACCGCCTTCGAGAGCGAGTTCGTGCGTGCCGCACAGGCACTGCGAGGCCGAAGCGAGTTGGACGATGTCACCGGTCCTGTAGCGGATCAATGGCGAACCGGTGCGGCCGAGATTGGTCAGCACCAGTTCTCCGGTGCCCCCGGCGGCCACGGGCGCGCCGGTCAAGGTGTCGACCACTTCAGCAATGTACGCCGATTCGATAATGTGGAGCACGTCCTGCCGCGCGGGACAGCCATAGCTGACTGGGCCAACTTCGGTCATGCCGTGATGATCCACCACCTTCGCCCCATTCCACAGTTTCTCAATGCGCATGCGTGTGGCGGGGATGCTGCCGCCTGGTTCGCCGGCAACGATGATCTTCCGGATTTTCGACGCCGACTGGTCGAGCTTTTCTTCTTCGGCGACCTCGGCCAGATGGATGGCGTAAGTGGGGGTGCAGCAGAGCACGGTCGCTTGCGCATCGATAATCGTGGCGAGCCGTGCCGAGGTGCGCATGCCGCCACCAGGGATGCACAGGCAGCCCATGCGGGCAGCGGCGTCGAAGGCGGTCCAGAAGCCAAGAAATGGCCCGAAGGAGAAGGCAAAGAAGATACGGTCTTCGGCGGTGATGGCAGCTTCGGCAAAGACGCGCTCCCACTGCCCGAGCATCCACGCCCAGCTTTCCGTCGTATCGAGCCAGCGCATCGGCTTGCCGGTGGTGGCGCTGGTCTGGCAGAAGCGAGAATATTCCGCGAGCGGAAACGTCAGGTTGGTGCCATAGGGACCGTGTGCGGTCTGGTCGTCGATCAGTTCGCGTTTATAGGTGAACGGCAGCCGCCGTAGCAAGCCAGCGAGATCCTCGATTGGGCCGGTGGCGCCAAGGCCATCGAACTTCGCGGCATAGAAGCGATTACCGGAATAGACCTGCGCCAGCAAGGTCTCAAACAGGGCGGCTTGCCGGGCTTCGATGCGCCTGCGATCGAGGGTTCTGTCCGATGTCACTTCACGCCCGCCGGTTGGTGCTCGGGCAGGAAGAAACGGTGCAGTACGCGATCCACCTGCAACAGTCCGTCGCGCGTATAGGCCAGGCCTTCGTCAGTCAGATGCAGAAAGCCTTCGCGTTCCAGTTCGCGCAGACGATCGGCAAAACGGGTGTGGATGTCGACGCCGAATTTTTCCTGAAAGTAAGCCTTGCGAACGCGGCCGAGCTTCATTTGCAGAATGAACTCACGGATCATGCGCTCTTCGTTGCTGGGCGTGAGGCCGCGGTAGACCGGCAGTTCTCCGGTGTTCATGGCCGCGCAGTAGGAGTCGAACTCAGTGTCGTTCTGATAGTGCGTGCCCTGAATGTGCGAGAAGCTGGCGACTCCCAGACCGATCATGTCGGCGCCCTGCCACAGCATGTCGCGATAGAGGAATTTTGTTTTCGAAGGATCTTTCACCGCCGTGTAGGCGCTGCCGACGGTGTAGCCTGCCTCTTCCAGCTCAGAGAAGCCGTAGGTCACCCATTCGCGTTTGGTCTTCCAGGTGGCGACCGGCGCCACATCGGTGCCGAATACTTTCATCTCCTTAAACATGGTGGTGTTGTAGGGGACTTCCATCTGATAGATGGTGACGCTTTCCGGAGACATTGCGATGGTGCGTCGAACGCACTCTTTCCAGTTCGCATCGGTCTCGCCGACCATGCCGGCGATGAGATCGATGTTGATCTGGTTGAAGCCAATGGAGCGGGCGAAGTTGTAGGCGCGGTCGATCTCTTTCGACAGATGAGCGCGGCCGTTGGCCTTGAGGATTTCGTCGTCGAAGTTTTCGATGCCGAGACTGATGCGCGTGATGCCCAGGTCTTTGATCGACTGCAGCTTACCCTCGGTGATGGTGCCAGGTTCGCATTCGAAGGCGACCTCCTGCGCGGCATCCCACGGCAGATAGCGCTTCATGCCCTCGGCGAGGCGCGTCAACTGCTTGGATGAGATGTAGGACGGGGTGCCGCCGCCGAAGTACACAAACGAAGGCTTGCGTCCGCCGAGGAACGGCTTGGCCGCATAGAGCGCCATCTCCTGGATGGCGGCATCGATGTAGCGCTCCACATCGTCGGCGTTCTTATCGGTATAAACCTTGAAGTAGCAGAAGTGGCAACGCTTGCGGCAAAAGGGAATGTGGATATAGACGCCGAGCGGAGAGTTGGTGGCAGGGGGCCGGTTGAGCACCTCCTGCGCGGTCTTGGCCGATTCTCGATTCCAGAACGAATAGGGCGGGTAGTTGGAAACAAAGTAACTGCCCGCGGTGGTTTCCTCTGGGAGTGGAACATCCTTCACTAACAGCTCTGCCATGATTGCCTCGTGGATTGAACGTTGGAAAAACCGGCGTAAACACTAATGAATTCAGGCCCGCTACGAGGCTCGGGAAGACGAGTTCCCATGCCTGCACATCGATCTTACCTCAATATACCATGAAGGCGGAATCGGGTCAGGCGGGCGTTACTGGCCGCAGCACTTCTTGTATTTCTTGCCGCTGCCGCAGGGGCACGGGTCGTTGCGGCCGGTCTTGGGACCGGAGGAGACGGGCTTGACCTCAGGCTCCAGGTGGGCGTGCTTGGTAAACACGGGCGCCTGGCCGGTGAACAGCATCCGCTGATCGAGTGCGCCCTCCACCAGTTCGACTTCATCGGTGGTGAGGCCGTACGCGTCTGCTTCGATCTGCTCGAAGAGAACTTTCATTCCCTTGCGCGACTGAATGCCGGGCAAGGCCAGGGCGTAGGAGAACAGTGCCGGCGTGCGCAGGTCGTCGTGATCGAAGAACTTCTTCAACCGGGCGGCGGCGCCTCCCACCTGCAGCAGGCCGATGCCGGCGATCGCTTCCAACTGGATGTCGCGATCGGGATCGTCAATGTGGTTGGGGAAGTAGATACCGAAGGCAGGATCGAGCGTCCTGCTCATAGCGCGCAAGGCGTTGCAGCGCGTCTTGGGGTCATCGTAAAAACGGGTCAGATGGCCCTTCAGGTCCGGATCGGTCTGATGCAGTTCAGCAAGGCCGACGGCGGCGGAACTCTGTTCCAACGGATCGGCGGAGGTATCCACGAGTTTGGCATAGAGTGCCTCGCGAATGCGGGAGACATCGGCGTAGCTGCTCAAGGCCTCGAGAGCGGCACAACGCACCGTCAGTTCCGGATCGGACTGCACCAGCTTCAGCAGGGCATCGCCAATTCGAGGTTCGGGGTCTTCGCTGCCGAGGCTCTTGGCGGCATCGGCGCGGTATTCGGGAGTTTCGCTCTCTAAGAAGCCGAGCAGGACGTCCGGCTCGATGGCATCGAACTGCGGTCCGGCTTCGGCCGGATAGCGGGAGAAGATGTCGAACGCTTCGTGGGGCTCTTTGGCGACAGGCGCGTCCAACTGCTCGATCGCACTTTGCAGGGCTTGAGAGGTTTCCGCGTAGTGGGGGTCGGACGGCTTGAGAGACCTGAGTTTGTGTTCGAGGACGGGCTTGAGGTTTGCGTCGCGATAGAGACCGATACTGATTGCGGTATCCCACGGATCGAGATCGAGCCGGCGGAGCAGGAACAGTTCCACGCGAGTGTCGATCACCTGGAGCGCGGCGAGCATGAAGGCGATCTCGGCGCCGTGTTCGCGCCCCTCTTCGGAGGCGGCGAATTCGAGCAGGGGGTCAATGCCGCCTTCGCCCAACTCAGCCACGGCTTCAAAGAATTCGGGGAAATCGTTGTGGGAATCAATCACCATCAACGTGACATAAAAGCAGGTAGCGGGGACGCCGCCGATGTGGCGGTAGAGATCGAAGAAAAGCGGCAGCAGGTCGACGTGCGTTTCGGCGAGTTCGTCGACGGTGTGCTCGGAAAGCGCCTCGCCAATATCGGGCGTCTCAATAATGGCACGCACCAGACGCTGGTCGACGCCAACATGGCCGGCTCCGGCTGCTTCAATCAGATGCCGCAACATGACGCGGCTATAGTCCCTGGGAGGAATGTACATTAGGCTACGTTGGATAAGGCTATGTTAGTACGTTGCACGGCCACCGCTAGCATCATAGCACTGCGCGGTGACGAAACTGCAATCGGGGCTGGAGAGGAAATGAACAACAGCCGCGATCTCTTCCGTGGTTCCCGTGCGGCGCATGGGAATCTTGTCGGTCATGTACTTGATCTGGGCTTCGGGCAACTGCTCCAGAATTTTGGTCCGGATCACCGCCGGCGAAACTGCATTGACGCAGATGCCGTCAGTGGCAAATTCCTTGCCGATGGCTTTGGTGAAACCGATGACTGCGGCCTTGGTGGAAGAATAGCCGGTCATCATGGGATTGCCTTCTTTGCCGGCTATGGAGGCGATGTTGACGATGCGCCCGTATTGACGGGTCTTCATGTGGCCGGCCACAGCGCGGCAGAAATAGAAGACGCCGTTCATATTGACGGCGATCACATTCTGCCATGCTGCATCGGTTTGATCGGTTAGCGGACCGGACATTCCCGCGATTCCGGCGTTATTCACCAGAACGTCGATCTGGCCGGTTTTGGCCAGAACCGCGGCAACAGCCCGGTCCACGGATGCGGAACTGGTTACATCGACCTCAACAGGGAACGCACGCTCAATGGTAGCGGCGGTTGCGGTTGCTGCATCCAGGTTCAGATCAGCAATCGCGACCGTTGCGCCCGCACCGCTCAAGCGGCGTGCGATCGCCTCGCCGATGCCGGTAGCGGCGCCGGTGACGATCGCGGTTTGTCCTGTGAGGTCGAAGTAGGCCATTGGATTACTCGTCTTTGGTAACGTTGACAGTGATCTCGACCGTGACTGCTTTGTGCAGGCGGATCGGGACTTTGTGTTCGCCCAATTGCTTGATGGGCTCGGGCAGCAGAATGTTACGGCGGTCGATGGTGTAGTTCTGCTTTTCGAGCATGTCGGCGATATCCTTGGAGGTAACCGAACCAAACAACTGGTCGTTTTCGCCCGCTTTCTGGGCGATGGTCACCGTGACGGCCGACACCATCTTGCCAAGCTCTTCGGCATCCGACTGCTTCTTCGCATCGCGGCGAAGATGAGCGGCGCGTTCCTGCTCGACGATTTTTTTATTCGATTCCGTAGCTGCGACGGCCATCCGTTTGGGCAGCAGGAAATTGCGTGCGTAGCCCGGAGTGACTTTCACCACGTCGCCTCTGGACCCGAGTTTTTCGATATCTTCTCTGAGAATGACTTCCATGGTGATGCTCCTTAGGACGCTGCCGCAAACGGCAGCAACGCGATGTTACGCGCTTGTTTAATTGCTTCGGCCAACCTGCGCTGATGAGGAGCGCAGACGCCAGAGATGCGGCGGGGGGTAATCTTGCCGCGTTCGGAGACGAAGGAGCCGAGCAACTTCACATCCTTGTAATTAATGTCGTCGATCTTTTCGACGCAGAAACGGCAAACCTTCTTGCGCCGGAAATACTGTTTCTTACCCGTGACGATCGCTTTGTCGCCGCCGGTGGGCCGCATAGAGCCGCTGATTGGACGTCCGCCTTTACGTTCTTCCATGATCGTGATCCTCCTTTATTCCTTGTCCATGGCTGGAGTTGCGGCTGGCGCCGGGGCTGCGGGAGCCGGGGCTGCAGGCGCGGGAGCGGCCGGCATGGGTGCGCCCGGCGCAGGTGCGCCAGGAACCGCGCCGGAGCCTTGCGCCATCAACTGCTCGGCGGTGGGCATCACGGGAGCGGCAACCGGAGCGGGTTTGCGGTGGGCACGCTTTTCGCGCAACTTCTTGCGCTTTTCAATCTTCTTCAGCTTTTCATCGATGCGCACGGTGATGAACTTGATGATGGCATCAGCCACGCGCAGGCGGCGTTCCAGTTCCTTCACGGTGTTGGCGGCGGCGGTGAACTGCATCAGGATGTACAGTCCCTCACCCTGCTTTTTCACGCGATAAGCAAGACGGCGGGTACCCCAACGTTCAGCCTTGTCAACGGTTCCACCGTTGGCAGTGACCACGCCTTTCATCTGTTCGATCAACGCGTCCACTTCCTCTTCGGGAGTGGAGGTTTTCACGATAAACAACTCTTCGTAAATTCTCATTCTTCCTCTTTTAAGCCTTGGGCGCGGCGATTGTATTTCGCCATGGACTTTTCGACGCCTTCAGCAATTATGGATTCCACAGCCTGGCACACTGTGTCGAGCAGCGGGTCCAATTCCAACCTCTGCGCCCGCTTCATGGAAGCGAGCACAAAATCCGCATTTCCGGAAAGCGCATGCTCCGGGCGGATGCCCACGCGAACGCGGGCAAACTCGTTTGTCCCGAGACTACTGATAACGCTCTGGACTCCGTTGTGTCCGGCCGAAGATCCCTTCGGACGGACGCGCAGGCTGTTCCATTCGAGCGCCAGTTCGTCATAGACGAGCAGCAGGTTCTCCGCCTTCAGCTCATATCGAGCCAGAAGGTCCCGGACGCTGGGGCCGCTGCGGTTCATGAAGGTCTGCGGCTTCACCAGGATCACTGGCGAACCCGCAACCTTACCTAAACCAGTCAGCGCCTGCGCCTCAGGCCGCGTAACGCGGATGGCACTGCGCTCGGCCAGCCGGTCGATCGCCAGAAAACCCATATTGTGGGGAGTGAACTCGTATTCGGGCCCGGGGTTCCCCAGGCCCGCCACAAGCCAGGTTTTCGGCTCGTCCGGCACAGGCGATTATTTCTTCTTCGCGGCGGGAGGGGCAGCAGCCTTCTTGTCGCCGCCGGCTTTCGCGGCGTCTTCTTCCTTCTTGCCCTTCTTGACCACTTCGGGCTCGGCAACTGCGTCTTCGGCAGCAGCGGCTTCGGCACGGAGAGCAACCACGTGAGCAAGAACCTGATCGGCAGCGCTGATCAGAACCATGGAGCCAGAAAGTGCGATGTCGCCGGCGCGGCGGCTGCCGCCGATCATCAACTCGCCAACTTCCATAACGAATTTGTCGGGGATTTCGTCCGGCAAGCACTCGATTTCCACTTCGCGCGTGATGAGTTCGAGCAAGCCGCCCTGCAGCTTGACGCCCTTGGCATCGCCCTGGCAAACAACCGGAACCTTAACGATGATCGGCTTGGCCAGATCGATGCGCTTCAGGTCGACATGGAGCAAGTTGCCTTTGATCGGATCATGCTGCCAGTCGACGATCATGACCGGCTCGCTTTCCCCGCCCTGCACTGCGACGTTGAAAATCGTATTGTGGCCGGTGACGGAATGGAGAATCTTGTTGACTTCCTTCGGGCTCACGGCGACTGCCACGGGCTCCTTGCTAACGCCATACACAATGGCGGGGGTCAGCCCTTTGACACGAAGGCGGCGCGCTTCGTTCTTGCCGCGTGCCGGACGTGCTTCGGCGGTGATGGTGATATCTTTTCTCATGACTAACTACTCCTCAGACTGAAACTTAAAACCGAAATACTATAAAGCGAATCATACAAAGAGCCCGCTTACCGAAGTCTCTTCGTGAATGGACTCAATCGCGCGGGCCAGCAATGCCGCCACCGAAAGGGTCTTGATCTTGCCGCAGGCGCGGGCCTCATCCTTCAACGGGATGGAGTTGCTGAAAACAACCTGGTCAATATTCGATTCCGTGATGCGCTCCACGGCCGGGCCGGAGAGTACGGCGTGAGTGGCGCAGGCGGTGATCCCCTTGGCTCCGTGCGCCACCAGCGCTTCGGCGCCTTTCACCAGCGTTCCTGCCGTATCGATGAGATCGTCGACCATCAGGCAGTTGCGGTCTTCCACATCGCCGATCACGTGCATCACTTCTGCTACGTTCGCCTCTTCGCGGCGCTTATCGATGATAGCCAGCGGGGCATCCAGGCGCTTTGCAAAAGCACGCGCGCGCTCCACGCCGCCTGCATCGGGCGACACCACGGTCAGATTTGGAATTTTCAGATTACGGAAATATTCAACCATCACCGGCGCGGCAAAGAGGTGGTCCACGGGGACGTCGAAGAAACCCTGAATGGGCGCGGCATGCAAGTCGAGGGCGAGAACGCGGTCGGCGCCTGCCCGTTCGATGATGCTGGCTACCAGTTTTGCAGAGATGGGAACGCGGGGTTTGTCTTTACGGTCCTGGCGGGCGTATCCGAAGTAGGGGATGACTGCAGTGATGCGTTCCGCGGAGGCACGCTTCAGTGCGTCGATCAGGAGCAGTAGTTCCATGATGTGACGGTCCACCGGAGTACAGGTGGATTGCACGATGAAGACATCGGCGCCGCGCACATTTTCCTTGATCTGCAGATAGACTTCACCATCGGCAAAACTGCGCACGGGGGCAGCCCCCAAGGGGACACCCAGGCACGCGCAGATCTCTGTCGCGAGCGTGCTGTTCGAATTGCCCGTAAATACTTTCAATCTATCCGATCTCATCGAGCGTACCGGCTTTGGGGCGGCCATTCTTCTCCCTGCAAGTGATCCTTTAACTGCCGCCGCCATTTGGAACGATAGCGGTTGCGACCCACAAACTCTACTGCATATGCCCGCTCGCGCGCGAACGCGGGCAAGGCTTGTCTCACATCCTGCCTGGTTTCAAAGACGCCAAACAACGCAGCGCCACTACCGGTTAACATCGCCGGATTCGCACCAAGCTTCCGAAGTTTCCGCTGAATCGATTTAAGGTGAGGATACTGCTCGAAGACGACGGCTTGAAAATCGTTCTCGCAATACTGCTCCCCAAGACTCCAGACACGAGACTGGAAACTACTAATGTACTGAAAAGGAAGGTCCAATGTCAATTTCCGGTTAAGCGCCCGGTAGGCATCCGGTGTAGATACATGAAGATGCGGGGCAACAACCAGTGCGTGGTGGGCAGGCAATTCGGGCAGCGGATAGAGCTCGGTGCCGCGTCCGATGCCGAGCGCGGTGCCGCCCAGGAGGAAGAACGGGACGTCGCTGCCGAGCTGTGCGCCCAGTTCCGTGAGGGTTTCCAGCGGCAGCATGCGCCCGGTGAGAGCCGGCAAGGCCAGCAACACGGCGGCTGCATCCGTGGAGCCACCCCCCAGGCCTCCACCCATGGGGATCTTTTTGTCCAGTTTGAACTCGACATGGCCTTTGGCGTTGGAGGCATCCATCACCATCTGCGCGGCGCGGACAATCAGGTTGTCCGGAATGTCGATTTCGGCTTCAAGCCGGATGGAGGTCTCGCGGCTAGGCGTGAAACTGATGTGAATGGTATCGGCCAGCGAGATGGTTTGGAAGACAGTTCGCAGCTCATGGAAATTGTCGGGCCTTTTGTGAAGGACCTTCAGTCCAAGGTTGAGCTTGGCCATGGCGGCGAGTTTTGCAGTTCTAGTCATGGGAAGGCAGTGGGCGGCTCCAGACGGAGCCGCGACAGTAAGGGAGCGGTATTGTTCCTAGTAGTGCTGCTGGGAGTAAACCGGGTGCGAGCCGAGTTTCTTGCGGCCGTCGAGGAAGTCGAGTTCCAGGACAAAGCCCATGCCGGCGACTTTGCCGCCGACTTTTTCAACCAGCGACGCAGCAGCGGCAGCGGTGCCACCGGTGGCGAGGACGTCGTCGATGATCAGCACGTTGGCGCCGGGCTTGACGGCGTCTTTGTGGATTTCGAGGCGGTCGGTGCCGTATTCGAGCGCGTATTCGACGAATTCGATCGCAGCCGGGAGTTTCTTTGGCTTGCGGACCGGCACGAAGCCGATTCCCAGCGCATAAGCGATGCAGGTGCCAAAGAAGAAGCCGCGCGCTTCGATGCCGACCACAACATCAATGCCTTTGCCGCGGTATTCGTCGACGAACGAATCGATGGCGAGTTTGAAGCCTTCGGGGTTGTTGAGCAGCGTGGTGATGTCGTAAAAATTGATGCCCGGTTTGGGGAAGTCGGGTACTTCGCGGATGTATTGCTTGATTTGGGTCATGAGATGCGGAAGTCTATATATTTTACCACTTGCGCCTCCATGACTTCCACGCCCCTAACGTCTGATAGACGCGGCCCTTTCCAAAGCAGTCCGTTAAGGTCCTCCAGTTTGGTGACGTGGCCCACCGCGTAAACTTCGACGCGGCCGTCGTCGAGGTTCTTGGCGTACCCGGTGAGGCCGAGATCGGAGGCGGATTTCTGGGCGAACCAGCGGTAGCCGACACCCTGGACGCGCCCGTGGATGAGATAGCGTTTGGCTGCGGTCATTGCTGTTATTTTAGCTCGCCGGCAGAATAGACATGGCCGCCACATCGCGCCTCCTGCCTGTCCAGGCATCTTGACATCCCTTTTCGTGGACATCCTGATGTCTATATGAGGACCACGCTCACCCTGGATGATGATCTCGCGGCAAGACTCGCCGATCTCGCGAATCTGGAGAGGAAAGCATTCAAGGTGGTGGTGAATGAAACGATCCGCCGTGGGCTCCTAGAGACAAGACCCGTTGCGGCGAAACCGTTCAAGGTTCGTCCATTCGCAACCAAGCTCAAGCCGGGCATCGATCCAAGAGGATTCAACAAGCTCTACGACGACTTGGAAACTGACGACTACCTGCGAAAGCTAAGCCCAAAGCGATGATCATTCCTGACTTGAACCTCGTCTTGTATGCATATCACGCAACAACTCCCAAGCATAAGGCTGCTCGCGTCTGGTGGGAGCAACTACTCTCCGGCTCAGCCGTTGTGGGAATACCATGGTTGGTGATTATGGGGTTCATCCGCATATCGACAAACACGCGAATCTTTGATGATGCGGTTGGTCCCGATGAGGCCGTCCTAAGCGTCAAGGAATGGCTGGAAAAAAGCTGCGTTCGAATCTTGCACCCAGGTCCAAGGCACCCAGAGATATTCTTCGGATTGTTGAACCACTCAGGCACGGCGGGCAATCTCACCGCAGATGCTCACATTGCCGCGCTTGCGATAGAGTACAACGCTACCGTCCACACTGCGGACACGGACTTTGTTCGCTTTGCTGGATGCCGCTGGATCAACCCTCTGGATTGACGTCACAATAGCGTATATTAAAATCAATGAACCGGCGATCTTTTCTCACCACTCTGGCCGTGCCTGCACTGGCCGGCGCACAGGCTTCGGAGTCGGGCTTCACTTCGTTGTTCGATGGCAAGACGCTGAAGGGCTGGACCATTCGCGAGGGCCCGGAATCGGCCTTCTACGTCGACAACGGCGAAATCGTAGTCAACGATTCGGCGAACTTCCCGGCCTGGCTGCGCACGGACAAACAGTACGAGAACTTCGATTTCCGCTGCGATTTCTTCGTGAAAGGCTGGATCAATTCCGGCGTCTATATCCACGCGCCGGAGCATGGCCGCAATACCGAGACCGGCATGAAGATCAACATCTTCCACAAGCAGGATCACGCGATGCTGCCGGAGTCCGTGGGATCGGTGTTCCCGCTGGTGCCGCCGTTAAAGGTCACGGTGAAGAACCGCGGCGAGTGGAACTCCATGCGCATCCTGATGGACTGGCCGCAGTTGCGCGTGTGGATCAATGACGAGATCGTGCAGGAGCTGGACGTCGAGTCGGTGCCCGACCTGAAGCATCGCCTGCGCACCGGCTATATCGGACTGGAGTCGCTGTCGTATCCCATCCGCTTCCGCAATCTGCGCGTGAAGGAACTGCAATCGAAAGACAAGTGGGAGGCGCTGTACGAATCACCCTCCGATTTCACGAAGTGGGAAGTGAACGACGGCAAGGCGATCTGGACGCAGCCGGGCGAGATCCTGCGGTCGGACGGACTTGGGCACTTGCGCACGAAAGAGCAGTTCCGCGATTTCAAGCTGCAGCTCTATGTGAGAGCCAGCAAGCACTCGAACGGCGGCGTGTTGTTCCGCGCCAAAGGCTCGGGACAGGAGAAGCACTACGAAATCCAGATCCACGACGTAGAGGGCGCGGTGTACCCAACGGGCTCACTCTACGGCTACAAGCGAGCCATTTATCCTAAGATCTCCCCGGAAGAATGGTTCCTCCTGCAGATGGTAGTGAAGGACAGCTACTGCCTGGTCCGGATCAACGGCGAAAACGTCTGCGAGTACGACAAGATGGAGATCCTGGAGCCTGGGCACATCATGCTGCAGGCTCACCAGACAGGCCGGTGGCTCGAATACAAGCACATCCGGCTGCAACGGATCTGACCTCAATTGGAGATCGGAATCACCATCTGTTGCGCGCCATTGACGCCATCGAGTGAAAAGGTGAGCGGCACGGCGTCACTGGCCGCGACATTCGGCACCACAACGTTGAACTGGTAGAGGCCTAGATAGCCGCCGGTAAGGCCGCTAAAAGATACTGCGGCTTGCGTGCCGGCAAAAAAGACTTTGAAGTTTCCGTTGAGACTGTTGGCCTGCGTCACGATCTGACCTGCCGGGCTGTCAGGGGACACTTTGCCGAAGCCAACGCCGTACAGAATAATCGTGTCACCCGGCTTGGCACGTGCCGTCGGAACGCCGGCGATTGCACTGGGGGGGAGCACGAACGTGCTGCCATCGGGAAACAGCGCAGCGATATACTGCCCGCCGGCGAGTTTGAACACCGGAGGCGAAAGCAGGCCGGGCTGAGTCGCATTCACGGTAACAGTATAGGCTTTGCTGATGCCGCCGGGAGTCGAGACAATCACTGGCTGCGGCCCGGGCGTGATGTTGGATGGCACCTGAGCGTTTACTTGCGTCGGGCTCACATAGTCGATGAAAGCGGACTGGCCACCGATGGTTACCGTGGTAGCCCCCAATGCAGTAGGGGCGGCGTTGCCTTTGAAATCGGCTCCGGACCAGGTCTGGGAGGCGACGTTGGCCAGATCGGTACCATAGATTTCCATCCACGTTCCAGGCGCCAGTGAGGCAAAGCCCCCGTAGGCACTCGCGCTGATCACACCCTGTGATGTGCGGATCACGGGAGTAGCGTCAAAGGCGCCATGGACTCTGCCGGTCATCACGGCACCGGGCGTCGAGTTCACCGTGCCAAGACTGCACTGCCTGACGGCAGTACCGGAGCAGGAAGCCGTGCCGTCGTAGAAGAACGTAAAGTTATTTGAGAGAAACGTCACTGTCGCGCCGGTGCTTTCCGTAAGGGTTACCGTCGCGGAACCAGAACCTCCGGGAACCAGGCCAAACGTGACAAGATCATTACCCGGGCTAATCGAGTTGGCTGTGAACGGGGACGGTCCATTGCCTTGGTAGGCAAGCACCATCGAGATTGTGCCACCTCCGCCAACTCCAGTATAGGGAGCCGTGACGGTGCATTTGGTGTTGGCGCCTTCGAAGACGCAATTGCCCCAATCGACGTGGCTTTGGCCGGTGGCGCCACCGAGTCCGGTCATCGTAACAGCCTGGTTACTGGTTGTATAAGTCGCCGTTTGGCCTGAAACCGAAGGCAGGAACGGGAAAAGCAATAGCAGGGCCGCGCAGAAAGCTTGTTTCATATGGGAGGGGTGTTTACAGTCTACGGGCGAATCCCGGATGTTACAAGCAATAAATGCTTGAACCGCGTAAACTTCAGCGCGAAACCGTGCGCGCGCGGAGGTACCACCACACGCCAACGATCAGCGTGCCGGCGGCGATCCACTGCGTGAGCGAAAACGGCAGACCGAAGGGAAGTGCCTGCTCGTGGTTGCGGACAAACTCCACGGCGATGCGGATGATGGAATAGAGGATCAGATAGAGTCCGATAATCTGGCCTTCGCCATGCTTCTTCAGGAACTGTCTGTAGAGAAAGTAGCTGAGCACAAACTCGGCAGTCGATTCGTATAACTGCGCGGGATGCAGCGGGACATTGAGCGGCACACCCACGAGCTTTGCGGCTTCGGGATCGGTGAACGTGACAGCCCAGGGACGGTCGCACTGCGATCCCCAGCAGCAGCCTGCGGCGAAACATCCGATGCGTCCGATAGCATGACCAAGCGCGACACCTGGTGCGAAGGCATCGGCCACTCCAAAGAATGGCAGCTTGTGATGCCGCACATAGAGCCAGGCAAAGACGACGGCGAGGACGAGTCCACCCTGATAGACTCCTGCGGCCTGCAATGTGGAAATGGAGAAGATGTCGGCGGGCTTGGCCGCGTAGTAGCGCCAGTCAAAGGCGAACATGAGCAACTTCGCGCCGGCGAGGCCGGAGAGAGCGCAGTAGATCGCAAGATTGGTGACCGTCTCCGGATTGTAGCCGGACCGCTTGGCAAGCTTCGCGGTCAGTTGCAGACCGGCGAGAAACGCCAGCGCCACCAGCACGCCATAGGTGGGCAAAAAGAAATCGCCGAAACTGATGAGCTTAGGAAACATGTTTGAGGGTTCGTTGCGGACGCATCATGTCAAGGATCAAAAGACCGGCTCCCACCGTAATGGCCGAATCCGCCACATTGAAAACCGGAAACTGCCACTGGCCGTAGTAGAACAAAAAGAAGTCGGTCACGCTGCCGGCAATAATGCGGTCATAGAGGTTGCCGATCGCCCCGCCCAACACCAGCGCCAGTCCGTAACGCATTAAAGCGCTGTTGGCCTCCTGCGCGCGAATCGATTGATACAGCATGTAGGCCACAAACAACATTACGGCAGACGAAATGCCGATCAGAAAAACGCCACGCCAAGCGTCGCTGGCATCTGCCAGCATGCTGAACGCCGCACCGCGATTCTGCGTGTGGACAATACTGAAGAGGTTTGGAATCACCACGAGGTTATCCCACGCCGATACATTCCGCTCAATGACAAGTTTGCTGATCCTGTCAAGCAGGATCACCAAAGGAGTCATCACCAGCGGAGTGAGCCGTTGCGCGCCTGTCATCCGCCGAGCATCTCCGTAACGGCACTGGCGCAGGCCGCGCACACCGTGGGCAGTTCGGCCTTCGAGCCGACGTCATTGGTGTACTTCCAGCAGCGCTCGCACTTGACGCCTTCGGCGCGTTCGATGGAAACATCCAGCGGCTCGGAGCCGTGGTTTTCCAGCACCACCTGCGACACAATGAACATGGCAGGCAGTTCCTTCGTATAGCCGGAAAGCAGCGCGTAGGTCTCGTCATCGGCCTTCAACCGCACACGAGCTTCGAGCGGCGCGCCAATGAACTTGGCCTGACGCGACTCTTCCAGACTCTTCAGCACGGCGTCGCGCACTTCGATGAGCCGATCCCAGTTTTTCAACTTTTCGCGCCACGCGTCGTCTATGCCTGCGGTCAACTCCGCTGCTGTCGGGAACGTGGCAAGGTGCACACTGTTCGGTGAGCCTTCCGGTTTCGCGATGAAGCCCCAGACCTCTTCGGTGGTGAAGGCCATCACCGGAGCAAGCAACCGCACCAGCGCATAGGTCACGCGATGCAGGGCGGTCTGCGCGCTGCGACGGGCATGCGAGTTGGTGGCGGTGGTGTAGAGGCGGTCTTTCAAAATATCGAAATAGACCGCGCTCAGATCCGTGATCGCGAAGGCCGAAACAGCCTGATAAACGCGATGGAACGCGAACTCGTCGTACCACACCAGGCACTTCTTGACGAGCTCTTCCATGCGCACCAGAATCCACTGATCGATCTCCTGCAGTTCGGCCGCGGGTACGGCGTCCTTGGCAGGATCGAAGCCTTCGAGGTTACCCAGCGCATAGCGGAACGTGTTGCGCAGCTTGCGATAGGCCTCGGTGAGGCGCGTGATGATGGTGTCAGAGAGACGGACGTCTTCGTTGAATTCGACCGACGCCACCCACAGGCGCAACACTTCGGCGCCATATTGTTTGATGATCTTTTCCGGCTCGATCGTATTGCCGAGCGACTTCGACATCGCGCGGCCTTCCCCATCGAGCGTCCAGCCGTTGGTGAGGCAGTTGCGGTACGGCGCCTGGCCACGCAGCGCGGTGCCCACAAGAAGTGAGCTATGGAACCAGCCGCGGTATTGGTCGCCGCCTTCGAGATACATATCGGAAGGCCACTCCAGGTCGTTTGCTTTCGTGAGTACAGCGAGATGGCTGGAGCCGGAATCGAACCATACGTCCAAAATGTCGTTCTCTTTGCGGAACTCGTGCGAGCCGCACTTGGCGCAGGCCACATCGGAACCCAGCAATTCGGCGGCGGTCTTTTCGTACCAAACGTCGGCGGAGTGTTCGCGGAAGCTGTCCACAATGCGATCGAGCGGTTTGCGATCGGTGAGCGTCTGTCCGCACTTTTCGCAATGGAAAGCGACGATCGGGACACCCCAGATGCGCTGGCGCGAGATGCACCAATCCGGACGCGTGGCGATCATGTTCGAGATACGGTCCTCACCCCAGGCCGGCATCCACTTGATCTTCTTGATGGCATCGAGCGCGTTCTGGCGCAGGTTATTGCGCTCCATGCCGATGAACCATTGTTCGGTGGCGCGGAAGATGGTCGGTTTGTGGCAGCGCCAGCAGTGCGGATAGCTGTGCTCGATCTTCTTCATCGCTAGCAGTGCGCCCTTGGCCTCAAGGATGGCGATGACAATCGGGTTGCCCTGCCACACCGTCTTGCCGATCAGTTCCTCCGGCAGCGCGCCCTGAGCCTCTTCCACGTGATAGAAGCGGCCGGCGCCATCCACTGGACAGTAAGTCTGGATGCCGTAGGTGCGGCCTACCACGTAATCTTCGTGGCCATGGCCCGGAGCGGTGTGGACCGCGCCAGTTCCCTGCTCCAGCGTGACGTGATCGCCAAGGATACCGCCGGAGTTGCGTTCGATGAACGGGTGGCGAAACACGGTGCCCTCAAGCTTAGCGCCCTCGAAGCGGGCGATGATTTCGTGCGACTCCCAGCCGACGTTCGCCGCGGTCTCGGCAAGCAGACCTTCGGCGACGATGTAGACATCGCCTTTAACGTCGACGGCTACGTACTCAAACTTCGGATGATACGCGATGGCCATGTTCGACGGAATCGTCCATGGCGTGGTGGTCCAGATAAGGCCGAAGACATTGCGTCCGGCGAGTGCGGGGTCGATCGCCGCGGCATCGGAGGTTAGCGCAAACCGGACGTAGATCGACGGGCTGGAGTGGTTCTCGTACTCCACTTCCGCTTCGGCCAGTGCGGTGCGGCAGTTGATGCACCAGTTGACCGGCTTGAGTCCTTTGTAGACGTAGCCGCGGTCGAAGAAGTCGACGAACGCGCCGGCGATGACGGCCTGATAGGCCGGGCTCATCGTGACATAGGGATCTTCCCATCGGCCGAAGACGCCGAGGCGGATGAAGTCCTTGCGCTGCAGGTCGACGTACTTCTGCGCGTACTTGCGGCAGGCGCGGCGGATCTCCGCGGCGGACATCTGCGCTTTCTTCGAGCCCAGTTCGCCATCGACTTTGATTTCGATGGGCAGGCCGTGGCAATCCCAACCGGGGATGTACGGCGAGTCGAAGCCTGCCATGGTCTTCGACTTGACGATGAAATCCTTCAGCAGCTTATTGAACGCGTGGCCAAGGTGAATGTTGCCGTTGGCATACGGGGGCCCGTCGTGCAGCACGTAGCGGGTGCGCCCCGAGCGCGCTTCGCGAATGCGCGCATAGAGCTTCGAATCCTCCCATTGCGCCAGCAACTTCGGCTCGAGCGTAGGCAGGTTCGCCTTCATCGGGAAGTCCGTGCGCGGAAGATTCACGGTCTTCTTGAGGTCTACTTCGTTCCAATCCATGTGGGTTAACTTCTATTATCCTACAAGTCACCACTCGAGGCCTTTTCGGAATCACTCCGGGGAAAGCGCTTGAAACTTTTCTACAATATTCGCAGCCCTCATTCGTCTACCCCAGTAGATGAACCAGGCGGTGATGGTAAAGGAAATGGCAAACGAACAGGACCGGCGCATCACCGAAACCATCAGGCAGGAGTGGACGCGGCTGGGCAATTTCATTCGCAAGCGGGTTCCTGATCCGGGCGATGCCGAAGACATTCTGCAGGACGTGTTCTATGAACTGGTGGAAGCGTACCGGATGTTGGAGCCGATCGAGCAGGCCGGGGCGTGGCTGTTCCGTGTGGCGCGCAATCGCATCACGGACCGGTTTCGCAAGAAGAAGCCGGAGTCACTGCAGAGTCCGGTCGGGGACTCAGACGAAAGCGATGCCCGCGTGCTGGAAGACCTGCTGCCATCACCTGAGGCTGGGCCGGAAGCCGCATTTGCAAGGACTGTGCTGCTCGATGAGATCGATGACGCCCTCAACGAACTTCCGGCTGAACAACGCGAAGTCTTCGTAGCGCACGAAATCGAGGGACGCAGTTTCAAGGAACTGGCCGAAGAAACGGGCGTGAGCGTCAACACGCTGCTCTCACGCAAGCGCTACGCGGTGCTGCATCTGCGCCGCCGGCTGCGGGCTATTTATAGCGAATTTATTTTAGAAAAGGGGAACACAACATGAGACCGATCTGGTTTGTAAGAGCGTTGAAATTTGGGATTCTCGCGTTAGTCGTAATCGCCGGCTTCGGCCAGGCCGTGCTGCAACTTTGGAACTGGCTGATGCCTGCGATATTTGGCTTGCCGAGCTTGCACTTCTGGCAGGCAGTGGGACTACTGGCACTGAGCCGCATCCTGGTTGGCGGAATGCGGGGAGGCCCACATTTCGCCGGGCACTGGCGGCACCGCATGGCCGAACGGATGCAAATGCGGCCGGGCGACGAGGAGATTGAATGGTTCCAGCGGGGACTGGAGCAGCGCTACGGGCGCTGTGGCGGCAAACCGGCGGGGCAGAACAAAAGCGATGCTCCTGCGCCCACCGGCGAACGTTGAGTGAATGAGCCCTGGCTTGTCGAAGTGATTCGTCAGCTTCCGGAAAGGGCCTTCTTGCCAGCGGCGATCACTTTCAGGATCGACTCCGCATCATACACACAACCACCCCATGGGCCGCCGCTGACATCTTGCAGCGCGGCCCATATTTTTGAATCGGCGGGCAGCGCAGGATCGGAGGCGAGGTCGGGCCTCGGTTCGCGAGTGGCAAGAAGTGCCGTGCCGGACTCCACCGTTCCGTCGGCGCCGAGCAGATTGACCGTACCCTGCAGGTTGTTCCGGTCGACGATGATCTGAATCTGATCGCCATCCAGCAGCTTGCCGATCGGTCCACCGGCCAGTGCTTCGGGAGAAACGTGACCGATGCAGGCGCCTGTGGAGACTCCGCTAAAGCGTGCATCGGTGATGAGCGCCACCTGCTTTCCGAACGACAGGAATTTCAGGGCGGAAGTGAGCTGATAGGTCTCCTCCATGCCCGATCCCAGCGGACCGCGCGCCGCCAGCACCAGCACGTCGCCGGCCTTGATGCCGCCGCCCTTGATCGCGGCAATCGCCGCCGGTTCGGAGATGAACACACGTGCTGGACCGGTCTTGCGATAGACGCCGTCGGCATCGACTACGGAGGGATCGATCGAGGTCGCCTTGATCACCGAGCCTTCCGGCGCGAGGTTCCCATGCGGGAAGCAAACTGTAGAGGTCAGTCCGCGTTTGGCGCCGGATTCAGGAGACATGATGACATCATCGGGATCGATTCCATCGCGCGACCGCAGCACTTCACGAAGAGTTTCACGCCGTTCCGACTTCTCCCACCACGCGAGCATGTCGCCGAGCGGCTCGCCGGAAACAGTAAGCGCATCGAGTTCCAACAGGCCGTGGCGAGAGAGATGTAGCATGACTTCCGGCACGCCGCCGGCAAGGAACACCTGCACCGTCGGATGATTGCGCGGGCCATTCGGCAGTGCGTCTACGATGCGCGGAATCTTGCGATTCACCGCGGCCCAATCCTCAGCGGTAGGCCTGCGCAGGCCCGCGGAGTGCGCGATCGCAGGCAGGTGCAGGATCAGGTTTGTGGAACCTCCGAAGGCCGCATGAACAGCCATCGCATTGCGTAGCGCGGCATCGGTGAGAATGTCGGTCATTTTCAATCCGCGCTGTTCCAGCAGCATCACCGCGCGGGCAGAGCGCCGCGCCATGTCGAGCCAGATCGGATGGCCGGAGGGCGCGAGCGCAGAATGTGTCAGCGACATGCCAAGCGCCTCGCCCACCACTTGCGCGGTCGCGGCTGTGCCCAGGAACTGGCAGCCACCACCCGGCGAGGCGCAGGCGCGGCAGCCCATATCGGCGGCGGCCTGCAGCGTCATCTCGCCATGCGTGAAGCGCGCTCCGATGGACTGCACGCGGCCGGTATCTTCGGCATCTTCGGCGATCATCATCACGCCGCCGGGCACCAGCACACAAGGCAGATCGTGCATTCCAGCCAGCGCCATCATCATGGCGGGCAGGCCCTTATCGCAAGTGGCCACGCCGATCACGCCACGGCGCGTGGGCAGCGAGCGGATCAGGCGGCGAAAGATGGTGGCGGCATCGTTGCGGTAGGGCAGGCTATCGAACATACCGTTGGTGCCCTGTGTGCGGCCATCGCACGGATCGGTGCAATAGCCCGCAAACGGCACCGCGCCAGTCGCCTTCAACTCCTGCGCCGCAGCCTCCATCAACAACCCGACTTCCCAGTGTCCTGTGTGATAGCCCAGCGCAATCGGCTCACCATTCGCTGCGCGGATGCCGCCATGCGTGCTGAGCAGCAGAAACTCCTTGCCGCCCAGTTTTTGCGGGTCCCAACCCATGCCCGCGTTCTGGCTCCAGCCGAACAAGTCGCCCGATGGCCGCACCAGCAGCATTTCGGGCGTCAGCGGCAGCGAGCCCTGCGGCCCGGGCACTTTCGTGCGGATATCGAACAGAGAAGCATCGCCGGAATCGAGTATGGAGTTCATATGGTGCAACTCACAATGATAGAATTTGCTCAATGTCTACGTCCAGGCGAACTTTTCTCGGCGCGATCTCCGCAGCGTCTTATTCCCGCATTTTAGGCGCGAACGACCGCGTGCAAGTTGGCTTCATCGGCTATGGTTTAATTGGCGCCCAGCACGTCTACGACTTCAAGAATCAGAAAGACGTTGACCTCGCCGCAATGGCCGAAACCTACCAGCCGCGGCTCGAAGCAGGCGTAGCGGCATGCGGCGGCAAAGCCAGAGCGTACAAAGATTTTCGAAAGCTGCTGGAGGATAAAGACCTTCAGGCGGTGGTGGTTTCCACGCCCGATCACTGGCACGCACTGATGACCATCATGGCCTGCGCGGCGGGCAAGGACGTCTACGTCGAGAAGCCGCTGACGCTGTTCGTCGCCGAAGGCCGCTGGATGACCAAGGCCGCGCGAAAGTTCAATCGCGTGGTGCAGACCGGCACGCAGCAGCGCAGCGGCCCGCACTATCAGAAGGCTCGTGACCTGCTCCGCGAAGGCGCCATCGGCAAGATCCATCACGTGAAAATGGCCTCGGCACGCAACATGATGCCCGGCTTCGGAACGCCTCCCGCGGGCGCCGTACCAGCGGATTTCGATTACGACATGTGGCTCGGCCCCGCGCCATCCCGTCCTTACAATCCGCACCGCGGCATCTACCACTTCCGCTGGTTCTGGGACTATTCGGGCGGCCAGATGACGAACCTCGCGGCACACTCCATCGATATTGTTCATTGGGCATTGAAACTCAATGGACCCTCGGCCGTGGCATCGAGCGGTGGCCGCTTCGCATTGCAGGACGATGGCGAAACTCCCGACACCCAGGATGCGCTCTTCGAATACCCGGGCATGACCGCGACATGGTCGCATCGCGAAGCCAGCATTGGCAAGCCAGGCAGCACGGGCCTGGAGTTCTTCGGCGACAAAGGCAGCATGACGGTCAGCCGCGGAGGCTACGAGATCTACGCGGATATGAAAGTGGACCCCAACAACAGCATCCCGCAGTTCCAAGGGCATCCTGTGGGTGGCCCGCCGAAATCCACCTTCAAGCCCACCCCGTGGATTCAGGCCAGCAAGGAATCTGGCAAAGCGGAGATGCAGTTCGATCTGCACGTTCGCAACTTCCTCGATTGCATCAAGACGCGCCAACGCCCGATCTCTGACGTGGAGGACGGGCATCGCGTCGCGGTGGCATGCCACCTTGCGAACCTCTCTCTGCGGACCGGCCGCAAACTGCGTTGGGATTGGGAGAAGGAGCAGATCATCGGGGACGCAGAGGCAAGCAAGATGCTGGTGCGCCCGTATCGCAAACCGTGGGATGGAGTGCTAAGGAGTTTCAACCTGTGACCAGAAGATCGTTCCTGATGACGCCCGCGCTGGCCGCAATGGCCGCGCCCACCGGCAAGATGGCCGTGGCATCCACCTGCTATCTTACGGTGCGCAAGCCGCGCGAGACGATGGAATTCCTGGAGCACTGCCATTCGCTGGGAGCGGCTGGAATGCAGATGGGCTTATCGTCCACAGACCCGGCCTACGTCAAGAGTCTGCGCGCGAAAGCTGAGCAGTACGGTATGTGGCTGGAACTGATGGGCGGCCTGAAACAGGTGGAGACGCTGGCCCCGGCGGCGAAGGAGTTGGGCGCGGGCTGCATCCGCGCAGCCTGTCTGAGCGGCCGCCGTTATGAGACTTTCAACTCGATGGCCGATTGGAAAAAGTTTGTGGCGGATTCGCGCGCAGCCTTAACAGAGGCCGTTCGTGCGGCGGAAAAGCACAAGATCCCGATTGCGCTAGAGAACCACAAGGACTGGACCATCGACGAGATGGTGGCGTTGCTCAAGGAGTATTCGAGCGAGTATCTGGGCTCGTGCCTCGACACTGGTAACAACATGTCGCTGCTGGATGATCCGATGGAGGTCGTCGAGCGACTGGCGCCGTTCGCCGTAGCGACACATTTGAAGGACATGGCGGTCGATGAGTATCGGGATGGTTTCCTGTTGTCTGAAGTGAATTTCGGAGAGGGTCTACTCGACATGAAACGGGTGGTGTCGATCATTCTGAAAGCCCGCCCCAAAGTAAAGCTCACCCTGGAGATGATCACGCGCGATCCACTGCAGATCCCCTGTCTTACTGAAAAGTACTGGGCGACCTACCAGTCGCGCGATGCGCGGTATCTGGCAAGAACACTTGCCATGGTCAGAGAGAAGAAGAAGACGCTGCCTCGTATTTCGCACCTGTCGAAGGATGACCAAATGCGCATGGAAAACGAGAACGTGATCCAGTGCCTGACGTGGGCAGCCACAAATTTGTAATGATCCTGGCAAAATGCCGGCTTCGATTGCGCATGTACAGTTAGAGGCGAATACGCCCTACTTTAATCGCACTATCGGAGGGAATCTCATGCGGAAGCGCTTGCCCGCGTTCCAATGGGCAGTTGCACTGCCTTTTATATTTGGCCAATTGAGTTGGGGAGCACCGATATACCACACCCAGACGACGGCTTGTCTGGATAGTAGTGCCCTTTGCAGCAGCGCTGCGTCTGGCACATTGACGAACGGTGTCGAGTTCAACACCTTCGCCCAGGCTGCTTCGGCAACGCCAGGAATCATGCACATCGCGGCCCAGTCGAGTTTCAATGTCGCAAATAGCGAAGCTTGGTCATTGGGCTTCGTCTCCTACCAGGACACGATCACGATTAGCTCTGCAACGAAAAATGGGCAACTCGGACAACTCCACCTCGGCTACCACATTGACGGCTCTGTATCGCAGGGCGGCGTTGCGGATGCGTTTCTACAAGTAGGGGTACGTGTTTTTGCGCCCACCTTGCAGAACTACGTCGCCGACTACAACACCAGCCAAAATGGGTCGTACGCGGTATCGAAAGTGTTCACATTTACATACGGCACGCCATTTGATCTGTATCTTTCCATGCAGGCGATGGTCGGGACAGCCGTGGATCTAAGTGGTAGTGGATATAATCTGGTGAATCGCACTGGGGCGGGTTCCGGACAAGTCAATTTCATCAACACGCTGATAGTGAACCAATTGACCACCAACGATATCAACGACGTGAACGTCGCTGATAGCATCTTCACCGCGGATTCCGGCGCTACCTACACACAGGCCGGCGTGCAGACTCCCGAACCGGGCAGCATGGCGCTGGTCGGCCTCGCGCTCCCTGGACTCCTCCTGTTGCGCCTTCGTACAACCCGCTAATTTCGAGTGTGGCCTTTCGCCTTTGACGTGCTGAGCAGATCGGCCAAACGCGCGGCCACATCGCGACGGTCGTTGATCAGGTTCTTCTGCTCGGCCGGGTCGTCCATCAAGTTGTATAGTTGCGGTGCGAGTTCCATCTTGCGCGTTTTCGGTACCTTTTCCTCCGGCTTCGCGGACTTGCCTTCGATGAACTTCCACGGACCCTGGCGGATGGCGAACACCCCATCGGCGCTGTGGCTGATCATCGACGATCGCAGCGGCGTCTTCAGCGTCTGGCCAAGGAACGTTGGCAGCACGTTCACGCTGTCTTCCGCCGCCCCTTCAGCCGCAGGCAAAGGTTTGCCCACTACCGCCGCAACAGTAGCAAGCATGTCGACGAGGTTGATGGTCTCATCGCAGGTTGTGCCCGCAGGCGCCTTGCCCGGCCAGCGGACCAGGAACGGCACACGGAAGCCGCCCTGATAGATGCTGTGCTTGCGGCCACGCCAATCGCCGTTCACATGCAGGCCGGCTCGGAAAGCCACGGCCTCGGGCCGGTCACCATCGGTCATCAAAACACCGCCGTTGTCGCTGGAGAAAATGACCAGCGTATCCTCGGCGAATTTACCATCGTCGAGTGCCTTGAGCACGCGGCCAACCGAATGGTCCAGATCGTGGATCCAATCGCCGTAAGGACCGGCGCCACTGGTGCCTCTCGCCCGTGCCGATGGGGTGGTGGGTTCATGCACCGCGACAGGCGTGAAATAGAGGAAGAACGGCTTCGCCGCACTCTGCTTGCCGATCCATTCCACGGCGTGATCAGTCAATACGTCCATCACCTGTTCATCCACGCGCTGCGGGGCATCGAAGCCGAGAAACGGCTTCCCGCCGTAGTAGCATTTTCCGAAAGGTTCGACCTTGCTGGAGCGAAGTCCGGCGACCTTGCGGTTCTCGACGAAGACGCCAGTTACATCGCCGTGATTCGAGGGCACGGCAAAGTGATAGTCAAAGCCGATCTCCAACGGACCGGGAGTAAGTTCATGCGCATAGTCGGCCTTGTCTGTGCCGTAGCCGAGATGCCATTTGCCGATCGCCGAGGTGCTGTATCCCTCCGGCTTGAGCAGCGACGCCAGATTCAGGCGAGTGGGCTCGATATGCAGCGGCGCATTCACATTCAGAACTTCAAACTTTAGCGAAGTGCGCCAGCAGTAGCGGCCCGTCATCAGCGCGTAGCGCGAAGGACTGCACACCGACGACGGCGTGTTGGCATCGGTGAAGCGAATTCCCTGCTTCGCCAGGCGGTCAAGGTTCGGGGTGCGGACGTGTTTGGTGCCGGCGCCATAACAGTTGAGGCTGCCGTAGCCGAAATCATCGGCGAGGATGATCACGATGTTCGGCTTCTTCACGGTGGCGGCCTCTAAAGGCGCGGCCGCGGCGATCGATGCCTGCTTCAAGAAAGTTCGTCTGTTCATAGATTCCTCCTCAACTGGTAACTGCCGTAGAGTTCTTTCACCACATCAAACATGCGCGTTGTTCGCCCGGGATCGAAGTATTGGACCAATGGCAGATAGGCCGCGCCAGTTTGCGACGAGGTCCACTGGGTTGGCTCTTCGAGCCCCGGATCTTTCAGCGTGAATCCTTCCGGTTCCAGATCGTCCACGCCCAACATCACGGCGATGCTGCCGGTAGTCCGCTTCAAGCCCATTCGAATTCGTAGCGTGGCTTCTTTCTTCCCGTCAAGCGCTGAGCCCAAGGCGGCCCGCTCCTGCTTCCAGAGCTTATTCTCGAAGCCGGACATGTCCTGCTCCCAGGCGAGTTGATCATCGACGTAGAACTGCAGAAAAAAGTAGCCCGGGGGCAGCTTCGTGTAGGACGCCAGGCGCCACAACCGCAGGCTGGGCGCACCCGAGCTTACAAAGATGCGGCTCGACAGTTCCCCATAACTACCGGCGCGAATTCCGACGCCCGATGCCAGGATGGTCGCCCGTCCTCGGCCGGTATGAGAGTAATTCTCCGAGGCAGGCGCGGGCAGCCGGGTCTTCCTCAACTTGTAAGTAACCACTCCGGTGAGCTTGCCACTCTTGAGGTCAGCCAATCCCATTGCGACGGACTCCTTGACATACTCAACACTTGGCGGAATAGGAATGCGGCCAAGGGGAGTGCAATAGACCATCAGCACCAGGTCCTTGGAGCGGGCCTGCACCAGCGCTTCGGCACCATCCAGTTGTGCCCGCAATGAAGTGTTACGCGAAGTGTTGAGGGTGGGCTCATCGCGGTAGGCAAAAATCATGCCATCCATACCCGGCGCATACTTATCGAGAAACGCCGCAGTTACCGACTTCCAATACAACAGCGGATAGAACTTGAACTTCGAATTCACAGCCTGCCCGGCAGCGCGAAGTTCGACTGCATACTCGGGCGTATAGAGCTTGACGTTATCGGCGAAGTCATCGATTGCCATGCCTTTCAAGTTCGGATAGGTCAGAGAGAGCTTCGCGATCTCCACGGCGATCTGGATATAATCAGCGTCGAACGGCAGCGTGCACGGGGCCGGGCATTCCGTGGGCGGAACGAAATAGAGCCAGACGTCGAGACCGGCCTTGGCAGCGGCGGGCAGAAACTCGTTGCGCATGTCGTCCCAATCGAGCTGTCCATGCACCAGGTAGAAGTAAGTGTTCGCATTCAGCGCTCGGACGGCCGCAACCGTCGCCGGTGTGTCCAGATGCAGCTTGCCATCACTCCGGGTTTTGGATTCGGGAATAATTGAGGCGTAGTCGGCGAGCATGTCGCGGCCGGCGGCACTGACGGCGAGTTGGGCAAAGACGAAGAGTATCGAGGCGAACTTCAAACACATGCCTCCATTCTAGGGGTAACGACGGACTTAACGCCCGGTCAGGCTTTCCGTGGTAGGCAGCGACTTCACGTCCCAACTTCCCCCGAGTGCCTTGATGAGCAGCACCGAGGCTTCCATCTGGCGATGCTCAATGGCGGACAGGATACGTTCGTTCTGAAGGGTGGTAGTCTGTGCCGCCGACACTTCCAGATAGGTCACCAAGCCTCCATTGTAGCGATTCAGCGCAAGAGCCTCCGCGCGTCGAGCCGCTGCAATGGCATCCTTCTGTTTCGCCGCCTCTGCTTCCAATACGCGCAGACTGGCCGCCTGATCCTCCACCTGTTGAAAGGCGGTGAGGACCGTCCGGCGGTAGTCGGCAATCGTGGCATCGTAGTTGGCGATAGCACCGTCGGTAGCGGCGCGCCGCCGGCCGGCATCGAACAACATCTGTGCCGCCGAAGGGCCGAGCGCCCACAGCCTGCTCGGCCAGTTGAACCAGTTGGCGATGCTGCCGCCCTCCAGTCCCGCCGTGAGCCCGAGCATCACTCGTGGGAAGAACGCGACTTTAGTCAGGCCTACCTGAGTGTTCGCGATCGCCACGCGACGCTCTGCCGCGGCGATATCCGGACGCCGCTCCAGCAACTCCGAGGGCAAGCCCACGGCAATCGATGGAGCAGCAAACTGTACCTTTGTTTCAGTGACAGAAAAGACGTCGGCAGTTTGCCCCGTCAACGTTGCCAGCGCATGGGTGAACCTCGCCCTGCGCTCCGCCAGATCCAGTTGCTGCGCGCGGGCGGCCTCCAGATTCGTCTCGGCCTGTGCCACATCGGCCTGGGTGATAATCCCTCCAGCGAAACGGCGGCGCCGTAAAGCGAGCGCGCGCTCATAGGATGCCACAGTTCGATCAAGGATGCGTTGCTCGCTCTCCAGGTTGCGCAAGCCGAAATAGGCCAGCGCAACTTCCGCATGCAGGCTGAGGCGAACCGTTTGGATATCGGCGGCGGTGGCCTGCGCCGATTCTGCGGAGGCTGCAATGAGGCTGCGCACGCGACCCCATAGGTCGAGTTCGTATTCGGCATCAAAGTGCAGGCTGAAGTCACCGTTGCCCGTCTCATAGGCCGGCACCGGCACGGCGCGATTCAGCGACAGCCGGTTGCGAGTGATGGAAGCGCCCGCGGAAACAGTGGGAAGGCGCGCTGCACGAGCCTCCTGAATATAGGCACGCGCCTGGCGGAACCGCGCCTCGGCGCTCTTGAGGGATTGGTTCCCAACATCCACCCGCTCTTCGATTTCGTTCAATGCGGGATCATGAAATGCCTCCCACCACTTACCCTTGGCAAGCGTGTCGGCAGGCAGCGAATGTTTCCAGTCCTTCGATTCAGCGAACGATTGCGGCGGCTCCTCTTTGTAAGCTTTTGGCGCGCTGGCCGCGATGGGCGCAGGCGGCATCGGATGCGTCGCCGGACGCTCGCAGCCTGCGAGTGCAATCAGCACCAGCATCGCAATCGCGCGCAGTCTCATTTGCCGGTCCCCTGCCCCTCGGCGATTCGCACCAGTTGCCCGTCGAGCAGCGAATCGGGCGGGTTGTTCACCAGGACATCCTCCGGGCGCAGGCCGGAGACTATCTCCAACTCGTTGCCGTAGTCACGCCCCACCGCAACCGCAATCAGCGAGACTTTTCCGTCGCGAATCGCAGCAACGCGCAGCCCTTCTGAACGGAAGAGCGTGGCACTCACAGGGACAGTGACCGACTGCGCGGCGCCTGGCAGTTTCAAATGCACCTGCAAATACGATCCGGGCAGCAAAGAACCATCGGGATTTGCGACGTCGATCTCCACTCGCAATGTCCGCGACGACGGATCGATCGAACTGGTGGTGCGGGCCAACTGCCCGCGATAGATACGGCCAGGATGTTCGGCAAGGGTCACATCGGCAGGTCCAGGCCGCGCAGCGGCGGTGTAGGACTGCGGCACGCCGACAAAGACACGCAAGCGGTCGAGGGCCGCGATATGGAATAGCTCTTTCCCCGTGCCACTCGATCCGGCATTGATCAGGGCTCCGGTATCGGTGTTGCGAGCAGTGATCACTCCGGCGAACGGAGCATACACTTTCTGGAACGCCTGGGTCTCTTCCAGGCGCCTGACATTGGCCGCGATGGCATCCATGATGGCGCGCTTGGAGCGCAGGTCGCCCTGCTTTTCATCGGCCTCCTGCCGGGCTACGGAGTCAGTCGCCAATAACTGCTGCCAGCGCTCCGCCGTCGATTTCGCAAGTTCATAATTGGCTCGCGCGGTGTTCAGTTCGGCACGCGCCTGGGCGAGTTGCTGATCTACCTCGGGACCCTCAATTTCAGCCAGCAGATCGCCGGCCTTCACCCGTGCCCCAATATCGAAGTGCCAGCGCTTCAGGTAACCGCTGGTGCGCGCATAGACAGGCGTTTCGGTGAACGGTTCGGCGCTGCCCGGCAGGATGAGTTCACTGGTGGGCGCGCCGCGTTTGGGATGGATGATATTGACGATCGGCACGCTATCGGCGTTGGTTTCGTTGCGCAGTGCAGTCTCGGCGTGCACGCGCGTCTGAATACCTTTGAAGATCAAGAGCCCCAGGCCGATGGAGACAGCGAGCATCAGCAACAAGCCGATCACTTTGGCAGCAGCGCTTACTCCCCGCGAGGATGGTTGAGGTGATTCAGGCGTCATTGGCTCTCCTTCTTCTTGGTCTTGCGATGCAGCACGCTGAAAACTCCTGGAACAAAGATGAGTGTGGCCACTGTGGCGGTGAAGAGTCCGCCGATCACCGCGCGGCCGAGCGGGGCATTTTGCTCGCCACCTTCGCCATAACCCAGCGCCATCGGGGCCATGCCGATGATCATGGCCAGCGCCGTCATGATAACGGGACGGAACCTCGTCACTCCCGCTTCGATCGCCGCATCGCGTGCATTGCCGAATTCGAGCAGGTGCTCTTTGGCGAACGAGACCACCAGAATACTGTTGGCTGTTGCGACGCCCATGCACATGATGGAACCCATCAGCGCCGGGACGCTCAAGGTTGTGTTAGTGAGAAATAGAAACGTCACAATTCCGGCCAGGGCCGCGGGCAGCGCGGTGATGATAATGAACGGATCAAGCCAAGACTGGAAATTGACGACGATGAGCAGGTACACCAGACCGATGGCAAAGAGTAACCCGCCAATCAGTCCGCGATAGGAAGCGTCCATCGTCGAAAGCTGCCCGCGCACGATGATCTGTGCGCCTGGCGGCAGTGCGGAGCGGTTACTCTCCACAATGTTCTTGATGTCGCGCCCCACCGCGCCCAGGTCGCGATCCTGCGGCGAGCCGTAGATATCGAGTGCGCGCTGGACGTTGTAGTGCGAGATGACGGCCATGTCTTCGCCTCGATGAATGCTGGCTAGGTTTGCCAGGATTTGGGGCTGCGTGGAGTTGGCGCCGCTGACGGGAATATTCTGGAGGTCTTGCAGCGTCTGAATGCGGTACTGCGGTGTCTGCGTCACCAACCCGTAGCTGACGCCGTTCTTCGGATTCAACCAGAAGCTCGGTGTGGTCTGATAACTTCCACTCAAGGAGACCAGTAGATTGTTGGCGATTTCGCGCTGTGTGAAGCCGCTTTCTGCTGCCTTCGTTCGATCGACTTCAATGTGGAACTTGGGATGATCGAAGGCCTGGTGGAGCCGCAGATCGACGAGTCCCGGCACTTTGCGCAACTGCGGCAGCAGGCGGTCTGCAAACACGCGGTTGGCCGCCAGGTTCGGACCGACCACTTGAATGTCGATGGGCGCGGGCATGCCGAAGTTCAGAATCTGGCTGACCATATCGGCAGGGAGGAACGCCAGCGAAACTCCAGGAAACTCCTTGGGCAATTCGCGACGCAGGATGCGGACGTAATCGGCGGTTGGCTTGTGTTTCTCTTTGAGCCCGATCAGAATGTCGGCATCCTCGCTGCCGATCGGCGCGGAGTTGCTGTAGTTCACATTGATGGGACTGACCGGAATGCCGATGTTGTCGATGATTCCCTCCAACTCAGCGGCAGGGACATGGCGACGTATGGAGGTTTCGATCAGGTCGCATAACCGCGCGGTCTCTTCGATGCGAATGCCGGTGCGTCCGCGGACGTGCAGTTTCATCTGGCCGGTATCGACGCTGGGGAAGAAGTCCTGTCCCAACCACGGAACCAGTAGGAATGCAGACAGAAAGATGGCGAGGAAGGCCGGAAGAAAGAGCCCCGCATGCCGCACGGTCAACCGCAGCAGTGCTTCGTACCCCGAACGGAAGGCCCAGAAAGCGCGTTCGAAACCATGCTGAAAAGCGGCGAAGATATTCCACGACGCCCGCTTGTGGCGGTCCTCGCCGTGACGTCCATGCGTGGTGAGCAGGAACTTCGCCAGCGTCGGCACCAAGGTGCGTGAGAGCACATAAGACGCAAGCATGGCGAAGATGACGGACTCGGCAAGCGGTACGAACAGATACTTCGGAACGCCACCTAGAAAGAACATCGGCAAAAAGACAATGCAGATGCAAAAGGTGGAGACCAGTGCCGGCACCGAGATTTGAGCGGCTCCTTCGAAGATCGCCGCCTCCAACGGGATGCCTGTCTCAATGAAGCGCTCGATGTTTTCAACCGTCACCGTGGCGTCGTCAACCAGGATGCCGACGGCAAGCGCGAGTCCGCCAAGGGTCATGATGTTGATGGTTTCATGCAGCATCCACAGGCAAAGGATCGAGGTGAGAATGGAAAGCGGAATCGAGATGGCAACGATCAGCGTGCTGCGCCAGTTACCCAGGAAGAGCAGGATCATCAGGCCGGTAAGGCAGGCGGCGAGAATGGCTTCGCGCACCACGCCATCAATGGCGGCACGCACAAAGATCGATTGATCGCCGAGCAGATCGATCTTGAGTGCCTTGGGCATCGAAGCACGCACGCGGGGCATCACGTTTTTCACGCCGTCCACAATATCGAGCGTCGAAGCGTTTCCGGCTTTGTAAACCACGGAAAGTCCGCCGCGCCGGCCATCTCGCCGAACCAGGTTGGTCTGCGGGGCAAAGCCGTTACGGACACTGCCAATGTCGCGCACCGTGATGGTGGTCCCATTAACGGCCTTGAGTGGCAGGTCGTTCAACTCCCCGACCGTCTTCGGGCTGCCATTCAAATCGACGTTGTATTCTATGGGCCCGATCTTCGACGTGCCGGCCGGCAGAATCAGATTCTGTTGTGCGATTGCGGTGACGACGTCCTGCGGTGACAGGCCTTTGGACTGAAGCAGCGCCGGATTCAGATCCACCATGATCTGCGGCTGCTTGCCGCCGAAGGGCCATGGCACGGCCGCGCCCTGCACGGTCGCCAGTTGGGTGCGGATGAAGTTGGTGCCGAGGTCGCCGATCTCTTGTTCGGAGAGCGTGTCGCTCGCCAGCGAGAGTTGAAGAATCGGCACCGTCGACGCGCTGTAGTTCATCACCAGCGGCGGCGTGATGCCCGGTGGCATCTGGCGCAGCACGGTCTGTGAAATAGCGGTCACCTGTGCCAGCGCCGTGGTGACATTCACATTCGGCTGAAAGTAGATTTTGATAACCGAAATGCCGCTGATGGTCTGCGACTCGATGTGCTCGATGTCGCTCACCGTGGTGGATAGCGACCGTTCGTAGTTGGAGACGATGCGGCCTTCGAACTCCTCCGGGCTGAGTCCGGTGTAGACCCAATCGGCGGCGACAACCGGAATATCGATATTCGGGAAGATGTCGGTGGGCATGCGCTGGATCGCCACCGGGCTGACGATGAGGATCAGCAGCGCGAGAACAACGAAGGTGTATGGCCTGTCTAAGGCGATCCGGACAATCCACATAATAAGCAATACGAGACGGTCTCGTATAGGTATAGTATACTCAGGCATAGGTTCGATGGCAATTCGAAAGAAGAAAACAGAAATCCAGCCAAAGGCAGGCCGCCCCAGAAACGAGGAGGTGAGGCAGCGCATCATCACCTCGGCACTGGCGATGCTGGAAGAGTCGGGATATGCGAAGGTCACCTGCGACGGCATCGCGCAGCGCGCCGGCTGCGGCAAGGCGACCATCTATCGCTGGTGGCCCAACAAAGCGGCAGTGGTGATCAATGCCTTTGTCGAGACCGTCACACCCGAATTGCCCAATGAAAAGGTGCCGTGCCTGAACGATTACGTGACCGGGCACCTGACCCGATTCTCAAAGGTAATCATGGGACGCAACGGGCGCATCCTGGCGGCCGTGATTGCGGCGGCACAGGACGACGAAGAGGTCGCACAGGCCTTTCTTTCCCACTGGCTGATGCCGCGGCGCGCACGCTCCAAGCAGATTCTGGCCGAGTACCAGAAGGAGGGCCAGTTGCCAGCCGGCTATAAACTGGAGCAGGTGCTCGATTTGATGTATGGCCCACTGCACTTTCTCCTCATGACCCGCCATGCGAAGTTGAACATCGATCATGCCATGGGCCTGGCCAATGTTTTGCTGCACGGACTGCTCCCCCGATAAACGGCCCTACTTGCGCTGGTTGGTGCTCAACGCAGAAACTGGAAGCGATGTCCATCACCCGCAGACAGCTTCTGGCGCAGGCAAGCGCCGCGGCGATACCGCAACGAGAGAGCCAACGCCCCAATCTGGTCTACATCTTCGCCGACCAGTTGCGATATTTTTCCTGCGGCTACGCAGGCGATGAATTCGCGCGGACACCGAACATAGACCGGCTCGCCGCACAGGGCTGCAACTTCCATCAGGCGATTTCGTCCACACCGGTCTGCGCTCCCTATCGAGCGTCGTTGCTCACCGGAAAGTGCCAGTCCAGCACCGGAATGGTGATCAACGAGCTGCGCTTGAGTCCCGAGCACGAATGCCTGGGACATGTGCTGACCAAGGGCGGCTACCGCACCGCCTATCTGGGCAAGTGGCATCTTTGGGCGAACGAACTGGGCAATCACACGGCAACCAGAAATGGCTTCGTCCCGCCCGGCGCCTATCGAATGGGCTTCGACAACTACTGGGCCGCCTACAATTTCAATCACACTTATTACAACTCGCCGTACTTTCTCGACGATGCCAGGCGGCAGGTGTTCAAACAGTATGAACCAGACGGGCAAACGGACCTCGCCATCCAATTCATGAAGGAGAACAAAGACAAGCCCGAACCGTTCGCACTGTTTCTTTCGTGGGGCCCGCCGCACGACCCGTGGGACGCGCAGAACGTCCCCGCCGATTATGCGGAGCTTTATCGAGATGTGAAGCTCCCTAAGCGACCGAACTATTCTGAGACGCCCGACCCCTATGCGGACAACTGGGCCAAGCCGAATCCCGCCTATCCCAAACAGGTCGACGCTTTCCAAAAGGCCTATTACGCCCAGACGGCGAATATCGACGACAACGTAGGCCGGATCATGAAAGCACTGGAAGAGCAGGGACTGGCCAAGAACACCATCCTTGTCTTCACCTCCGACCATGGCGAGATGTTTGGCGCTCACGGGAGACGCGCCAAGTACATCTTCTACGAAGAGGCGGCCCGGATTCCGTTTCTCATGCGATGGCCGGCGCGCATCCGGCCCAAGCAGGTGAGCGATGCCTTGTTGGGCACCACCGACATCATGCCGACCCTGCTATCGATGCTGGGCCTGCCCATCCCGCGCCAGGTGGAAGGCACCGATCTGAGCCGGCATGCGCTGGGACAAGGCGGGGCGGCGCCTGAGGCGGCCCACATGCAGGGTATGGGCACGACGGCCGCATGGCAGGATGGCACCGAATGGCGAGCACTGCGCGACAACGAATACACCTACGCGATCTATCGCCGCGACGGCAGCGAACTGCTCTTCCACAACCGGGTGGACCCGTTCCAACTGCGCAACCTGGCGAATGAGAAATCGGCAGCAGCGACGTTGCGCGAATACCGCGAGCGTTCGCAGAAATGGCGTAAGGAACGTAACGACACCTTTGAAGCATGCACGTGGTATCGCGATCACTGGACGCAAGACCGCAACATCACCATGACTGCGACCGGCATGAAGCAGGATCTCAGTGCCCTGGAAGCAGTCCGCAAGAAGTGGCCGGCAGGGGAGGAGAGCAAGCCGTAACACCGATGGTGCGCGTACGAACGATGTGCCGCTTTTGTGTCTACGCTACTACTACCTTGCGCCTCTCTTGGTGTCAGGCCGCGGGTCTTTCACAAAGCCATCGCGATTTGGCATTTTCACTTTCGGCAGGGATTTGGAGTCCATGACCTCGTCTTCCTTCACGATGCCGTTCAGATTAAGCAGATAGGCGCTGACGGCGTAGACCTGATCGGGCGTGAGGATGCCGGGCTGATTGAAGGGCATGGCGCGGTTGATGTAATCGTAAAGCGTGGTGGCGTAGGGCC